>Ga0193958_1000143_pt1 | contig 32571 bp, 25 predicted proteins | sample FB_1_MG_FD_140320 | JGI IMG/M metagenome (GOLD analysis project Ga0193958, IMG submission 140320) | Microbial mat bacterial communities from the Broadkill River, Lewes, Delaware, United States - FB_1_MG | ecosystem: Environmental > Aquatic > Freshwater > River > Microbial mats | place: USA... | reverse complement strand
TTAAGAGCAATATTTTTCTCATTATAATATTTTGTAGTACTCGCTTAATATCTAATTTTTTGTAGGGTGGCAATAGCGCAGCGTATTCCACCATTTTCAAGGAATACCTTAGATTAGCAGCCTCAACCTTAAAAAGGTGGAATACGCTGCGTGAATGTTTACCTTAAAATAGAAGGGGCAGTGGCGCAGCTATTGCCACCCTACGAATCACTTTCCCTGTTCAAACGTGGTGCATAAGAACCAGATAATCCTTAACTTAATGGCAGTGATGCGGAGTGTGTGGAATGAGGGAAGGCTTTTATAAAATTACCACTTTTTTCTTAACACATTCCTAACTTGACAGAGTGTAACGCCTAACTGATTACGCCCTGTGCCTTTTGTACCACAGCCCCAATAATAATCTCCTGTTGTTTTTTCAATAATATCCTCTTCCCCTGTGCTTAATAACAATGTGGTTAGTTTTTTATGAGTAGAAAATTTCCTTAAAACTGCCTGATACATCACTTCATCTTTAACCTGTTCCCAATCAGTACGTAACGGCATGGCACGACTGCGCCCTAAAGTAGCAGCATATTTTGGTGTTTTGGCTAAACGGATTCTCTCTTTATAATCAGTATCAATAAACTTTTGTGCTTGAAAATAATGTTCAACTGTTGCCCACCACTGATCATCCAACTGAATACCATAAGCAGCAAAATTTGAAAATTCACCGTATTTGTTTCGCGTACTATAAAAATAAATAGGCATCATAAAAGCTCATTAATAAAAACAATATAACTGACTAGATTATAGACAATAATCCCTATATTTTAGGCAAAAAAAAGACTTTCAAATAAATTTGAAAGCCCCAATAAAAGAACCAGAATACAGGAGAACTGGCCTAATTTGTGTACTAAGTATGCTGCCACATACCTTTAGTATTCAACGAGTTTTATGACAAATTAATAGATTTTTGCAATTTTTTTAATGCATTACTCTCGATCTGACGAATCCGCTCAGCAGAAACACCATACTCTTCCGCTAATGTCTGCAAGGTCGCCTTATCTTCGGTTAACCATCTTTTAGCTAGAATATCTTGGCTACGATCATCTAACTGAGATAGAGCATGAAATAAATTATCATGACCATGTTGTGTCCACTCATCACGCTCGGCAACGATGGCAGGATCAAAATTACTGTCTTCCAAATAACCCGATGGTGCAAAAATATCTGCTTCTTCATCCGCATCGGTGGGTGCATCAAAGGCTAAATCATGTGAACTAAGACGAGATTCCATTTCCATCACATCTTTTTCAGATACACCTAAATCAGCAGCCACTTTGGCAACTTCTGCACTGTTCATCCAACCTAAACGCTTTTTCGCGCTACGTAAGTTAAAAAACAATTTCCGCTGTGATTTTGTTGTCGCAACTTTTACAATACGCCAGTTACGTAAAATATATTCATGAATTTCTGCACGAATCCAATGCACAGCAAAGGAGACTAAACGAACACCGACTTCAGGATTAAAGCGTTTTACCGCTTTCATTAAACCAATGTTACCTTCCTGAATTAAGTCGGCTTGAGGTAAACCATAACCACGGTAACTATGTGCAATGTGCATCACAAAGCGTAAATGAGACATTACAAGTGTACGAGCGGCTTCAAGGTCGCTGTTTTCTTGGCGATAACACTCTGCTAAGTCACGTTCTTGCTCCGCGGTTAGCATAGGAATCGCTTTAATAGCTTGCGCGTATCCTTCAATATTTTGACCAGGAACAGCAAGCTGCATATTTAATGTTAATGCAGATGACATAGTGGTTATCTCCCCGTAAATTCTTGTAATCTGAAATTTATTTTAGCACTCTCCTGAGTAAAGTGCTAACTTTTTTAGACTCAATCTAAAAAAGTTGCATTGATTAAAGCTTAGTATAGCCCTCAGGTATTATTATGTCAAACAGTAGTATATAAATTTAGTATTATTATGTCAAATTATTTAGGTAAAAACATATGACTAAGCGATTCAGTCAACTTATTTTATGGTTAGAAAAAACCGTTGGTATCAACGATCCACAGCCTATAGCGATTACAAATGATGCCAGCTTTCGACGTTATTATCGTCTGATTCTTGCAAATGAACGCTATATAATAATGGATGCCCCGCCTGAAAAAGAGAATTGTCTACCTTTTATAGACGTTGCAAAACGCTTTTCAGCCGCTGGCTTAAATGTGCCCCAAATTATCGCCCAAGACTTAGAACAGGGGTTTTTACTGCTCTCTGATTTAGGTGATGATTTATACTTGCCTCAGCTAAAAAATACCCCTGAATGTGCTGATGCACTCTATGAATCTGCCATGTGTGCCTTGGTCACTTTACAGCAGAAAACAGATAAAACAGGTTTACCTTTATATGATGAGACCTTGTTACAGCGCGAAATGTCTCTTTTTCCTGATTGGTTACTAGAAAAACATATTTCATTCAGTCTTTCTGAAACTGAAAAAGAGGCTTTAAATCATTGTTTTTCAATACTTACTGAGAGTGCATTAGCACAACCGCAAGTTGTTGTACATCGTGATTATCATTCACGTAATTTACTCACTCACCAAAATAATAGCCCTGCTATCATCGATTTTCAGGATGCTGTTATTGGGGGTATTACCTATGATCTCGTCTCATTATTGCGAGATTGTTATATTTCATGGTCTGATGAGCAATTAATGACATGGACAACTTTCTATTTTAAACGCGCCCAAGCTGAAAACCTGTTGCCTGTCACAGCAACTTATACCGAGTTTATGCGTTGGTTTGATTTAATGGGCTTGCAGCGACATATTAAAGTAGCTGGTATTTTTGCACGCTTATATCATCGTGATGGTAAAACTGGCTATCTTGCTGATATTCCTCAAACATTACGCTATATTATTGAAGTATCTGCTAAGTATCCTGAGTTTGCTGCCTTACATGAATTAACTAAGCAACGTGTATTACCAGTCGTTTTATCATTACAATCATGTGAGGTGTAATGATGCGAGCAATGATTTTAGCGGCAGGGCGTGGAGAACGGATGCGCCCTTTAACCGATACAACCCCCAAACCTTTATTAAAAGTAGGAGGGCGTGCCTTAATTGAGCATCATATTGATGCCTTACAGCAAGCTGGTTTTAATGATATTGTCATTAATCACGCCTACTTAGGGGAACAAATTGTACAGTATTTGGGGACTGGGGAACGTTATGGGGTGCGTTTACACTACTCTGCAGAATCCCCTCATGCTTTAGATACGGGAGGGGGTATTTTTAATGCATTGCCTTTATTAGGTAACGCGCCTTTTTTAGTGGTGAATGGTGATGTGTGGACAGATTATCCTTTTACCCAATTACGTGATCATAAATTAAGCCAATTAGCTCATTTAGTACTTGTTGATAATCCTGAACAACATCCACAGGGGGATTTTACGCTAATAGATAAACAGGTCTCAATGGATACAGGAACACGATTAACATTTAGTGGGATTGGCTTGTATCATCCTGATTTATTTCAATCTTGCCAAAAAAAGCAGGAAAAATCATTTTCACTGGTTCCTTTATTAAAGAATGCAATGCAACAGCATCAAGTCAGTGGTGAGTATTACACAGGGTGTTGGCATGATATTGGAACCCCCAAACGTTTAATTCAATTAGATAAGCAATTACACAGTGCTATATAAGCTTATTTCATTATATATATGGCTTATTTTTCATGCTGATGATTAAAAAGTTGTATATACTGTGCTGTTTTTTTATTACTTATAAAGATATGTAGAGATGAATCCTGAAAAAGTTGTTTTTGGTTTCTTTATTGTCATGGCATTAACACTTAACTTTGGTTTTTTCATTGGTGATATGGATAACCCAAACCATCATCATGTATATGAACTTGCCGCTGCAATTGTAGTAAATTTAATTGCTACTATTTTAAAATTTGGTGATCGCTCACAAATGGGCGCGGTATTAGTGGCAACAAGCTTAGTGGCTGATTTACAGCTTATCAGTGCTGCCATTGTGTGGGGGGTGAGTACACATATTGATCAAACAGGGATGACTGCTAGCACCATGGCAAGTATTGTTTCCTTATCAGGGGGGGCATTATTGGCTAATGTGGTATCAGTGTTATTGCTTGTTGTTGAAACCATCATGTTACGCCGTTAATTTATTATGTCTTATTCAATGAGCACGGTTATTTTTCTAGTAATGCGCCGCATGCGTGTCCCCTTGTTAGTTCTGCTTAGTGTCTACTCCATCACTATTATTGGAATCACTTTAATCCCTGGGGTTGATGATCAAGGGCAAGAATGGTACATGAGTTTTTTTCATGCTTTCTATTTTGTCTCTTTTATGGGGACAACTATTGGTTTTGGGGAAATTCCCTATGAATTCAGCGATGCCCAACGCATGTGGGTGACTTTTTCTATGTATCTTGCGGTGGTCTCTTGGATTTATGCGATTGGGGCATTGCTGGCACTGGTACAAGATAAAGCCTTGCAACGCGCCTTTACCTTGCGCCGATTTTCACAAACAGTAAAACATATTCACGAACCATTTTATCTCGTCTGTGGTTATGGCGATACAGGGCGCGCTTTAGTCAGTGATTTAGAAGAGCGTTTTACGCGTTCAGTAGTGATTGAGCTAGAGCAGGAACATATCGACCTGTTAACAATGGAGAATTACCCAGTATATGTGCCCAGTTTCTGTGCTGATGCCAGTAAACCCAGTTACTTAATAGAAGGGGGCTTAAAAAATCCCCATTGTGCAGGCGTGGTTGCGATTACTAATAATAATCTGGCTAATTTACACATTGCGATCACGACTAAATTAATGAACCCTAAACTCAAAGCAATTTGCCGTGTAGAGTCTCATGAGATTGCTGCTAATATGGGATCATTTGGTACCGATTATATTATTAATCCTTTTGATATTTTTGCTGCACAGCTACGTATTGTCTTACATATTCCTAGCTTACATCTATTAAGAGAATGGTTAACAGGACGACGAAAAAAGGTAGTGTATGATCAATTGGTACCCCCTAAGCGGGGTTTATGGATTTTATGTGGTTATGGACGCTTTGGGAAAGCTGTACATGATGTACTTAAAAATGATCCTAATATTCAGTTGGTTGTAATTGAAGTTGCACCTGAGGAAAAAGGTTACCCTCGTACCGAATTGGTGACAGGGCGCGGCACTGAGGCGATCACATTATTAGAAGCTCATGTTAAAGAAGCGGTAGGGATTATTGCAGGCACAGCAGATGATATTGATAACCTTTCTATAGTCATGACCGCACGAGGGTTAAATCCCGATTTATTTGTTGTTATTCGTCAAAATATTGCAGACAACAGTATCATTTTTGAGGCTGCAAAAGCAGATATTGTCATGCAGGCGAGTCAGATCATTGCTGATTATATTCGTATCTTACTCTCTACTCCTTTATTAAATGACTTTATGTCTATGACACGTTTACAAGATAATGACTGGACAAATGAATTGAGCCTACGCCTAGACCACTTGATTGATGCACAACGCCCCAAACTATGGGAAATTTCTATTACTGAAAAAAACAGTCCTGCCATTACCCAAGCAATTGAAGAATATCAAACTATACGTATTGAGCAATTACTTGCTGATCCATGTCAACGTGATCAAAATTTAGCTCATTTACCTTTATTTTTATTACGTGGGAAAGAAAAAATTTTATTACCCCATAAAAATACAAAAATAGCGATAGGGGATAAAATTTTATGGTGTGGTACACAAAGTAGTAAAAATTGGTTGGAATGGACACAAAAAGATCATTCTATTTTGGCCTATATTATTACAGGGCAAAATGAGGCACGTAGTTATATTTGGCGATGGGCAGAACGGCGTTACCGTAGTTATTTACATCAATATAAGAAAAAACAACAGCAGGATCGGAAGTCTCATAGTGAAATTGAATAACAATAATATGTAGGGGCACCCCTTGTGGGTGCCTTCTTTATGTATATCCTAGTACCTTGTAATGAATCCCTGCTCTTCCAAACGTGCTAATAGTGCTCGATATTTTTGTCTGTTTTTTAATAGTTCTTTAAGGCGTTCATCAATTGTTTCACCTTTATATTCGGCTAACTCACGTAATTGGCATAATAAATCCACTGCTTTTTTATAAGAAGCCCCTTTTTTAGCGTCACAAAGCGTTTCTACTTCCCGCCAAGTGGAAGATTCGCGTTGTGCTAATTTTTTTAAAGCTTTTATACGCTTTGCTTCCCTTTTCTTATACTCAATTTCAGCTTGTTGTTTTGCAATATCTGCTGCTAAATTATATAACGTACCTAATGTACGTTGTCCTGAAACACCTGCTGGTACTTTATGGAGTGCTAAGTGTAATTCTCTTACTAAATTAAGTTCAGTTTCCTTTAGTTTATTTTGTTTAATTGCTTGTAATAGACTTGCCTTACTCTTTAATAGTACTTCATCTAATATTTTTTCAACTTGTGGTAAAGGAGGCATTTTTGAGGTATTTGGTAGTGATGGGCTACATTGAGCGGCTGCTCCAACTAAACTAGGATCAACACCAAAGAGCTGCATAAAATCTTTATGAGCTTGAGATAATGTACCTAAACCCGCTGGTATAGGGGGTTCAACAGTGTCATGACTAATTGCCTCATAATAATCACTACCCTCTCCAGATCGTAACCAAGCTATATATAGCAGCTTAAAATCACCTTGAAGAATATCTTCTCGTAATTGAATTAAAGAGGATAACCAGCCTTCACCATCAACCCAGTCATCATAATCCATTATTTGACATTCTATACTTATTAAAAGCTTGCCGCTTTTTTGATAAGCTTCAATTGTTTCTTCTGTGGTATATTTTAATACAAGATTGGTATCAACAGCCTCTAATGGAAAGCGTAATAATAACTGGCGAGTCCCCCAGTTTGTAACATATACCATTGCATCAAAATAGTCCCACATTAATGCTTTAGGGTCAGCAGGAAAATCACGATAACTATATGTAAAACGAGCTGAACGGGCATTAACTTGTGCACGACTAGAAAGTTCACGTATCTTTTCTTGTTCGGCTTTAGTTAAAGTGCGATCAATTGCTTGAAATTCATAGTACTGATATTCGCTCATAAGTATAAACTCCTAAATAAAATATTAGCCTGTAAATTTACCAAATTTAAGTATTTTTTCTATTATTTACTGAAGTTACACAATAGAATCAAATAGACTTTATGAACGTTTGTGATCTCTCAGGTGTCATTATACTTATATATTGTAGTGACGTTGCACGCAACGTCCTCGTAATCCCATTTATCCCACAAACATCAATTCATAGCCACCATAATAGAATTAATGAGATGAAAAGGTTTTATTTTTCAATTATCCCGCTGTCCTTAATCATGGCTAAATTAGGTTCAGTGAGAAGCGTTGCATACAACGCCGCTACGGTTTGATAGATATCATTATTTTCTGATAAATGTATAAAACTTTAATTATTTACACCATTTAAAAACTACTCTTCATCCTCTAGTTTAAGATGATCTAGCAAAGGTTCAAATATCATTTTGCTCACATCAATAAATTGTTGCTGGGCTTCCTCATCATCTAATAAATGTTCAGGTTCATGAAAGCAAAGTTGATAATAGGCATCACTGGATTCTCCTTGGTAACTGTTTTTATCTCCTTCTATCACCCATTTAGTTTGCAATGCTTTTTTCAACAATTCCATTTCTGTTTTCTTAGTATTTTTAGGATTCTGTGTTTCTTGAACAAAGCTTAAACTGGTTTCAGGGAAAAAATATAAAGGCGAGTGTAAACCTTGCCAGTAATAAGCCAGTATCTGGCTTAAATACTGCTTTGCTTCTTCCTGTTTCAAGGGTTCAAAAACATAATGTGTGCAAGCAACTTGTTGACTATCTAACCCTAATAAGCGACTAAAACGCGGTAAAGGTGGCACAGCACTGATACTATTTAATAATAAATGATGAATCCATGCTTCTAAAAAATGCTTGGCTTTTAAACGTGAGCAATGATAATAAATATAAGACGCTGACCATAAATTATCCAATGTGCCTGTGATGGTTAAACCCAGTTCTTCAAAATGCATCTCTTGGATAAGATGAGGGGTTAATTTATGTTGTGTACTGAGTAATTGTTGCACTTTATTTATAAAAGGTTGTACAACATGAAATTCTTTATTATAAATAAATTTACCTACTTCACCATGCGGTAAATGCCCAGAAGCTTTTGTCATCGCATAATGTTGTTGCTGAGTATGCCGATGGGTTAATTGATCATGGGTGACACTTTCATGTAACTGATAACGATCTAAGGCATCTACAGTAAACGGTTCAGTAATAGGTAGTTGTACAGTATTCTCAATTAATTGCACCCCTAAACGCTGCTGTAATAGAAATTTCACAGGATGGCGTAAAAAGCGTAATAGCTGCTGTACGCTGATGGTACGTTGCTCCTGATTGGCTTCAGGTAGCTGAGTATTAATTAAATGTTGTTGGGAAACAGGCTGATCCAACATATTTTGTTTGGCGGCAAGGGTTTGGCTGGCGGCATAATAGGTGTTGGAGTAGCTAAATAAATTCGCTTTATCACTATCACTGGTAAAATAATCAGGACTAAATGCCTGTAAGGGATGATAGGTGGTTAAACTGGCAAGTAAATTTTTATTAGGATGTAAAAACCCTGTTTCAATATAATCTTGCAACTCACTGACTAATACAGAAGGCGGTTGAATACTGTCATTATGAATATTACGCCCTACATAACTGATATAACAGTAATCTCGTGCAGAGAGTACCGCCTCTAAAAAAAGATAGCGATCGTTTAAACGCTGAGACCTATCCCCTCGTTGACGCTGCCCGCGTTCATGTGCCACTTTGATTAAATTAAAGTTTACACTGTCATCAGCACGTGGATAATCTTTGTCATTAATCCCTAATAAACAAATCACTCGAAAAGGTATACTCCGCATCGGCAATAAGGCACAAAAAGTAATATGCCCAGTTAGAAAATGCATAGGTAGGGGATCAGTTTCTAAATGATGGCGTAAATAAGTTAATAAAACACGACTGCTGATTTCATTGGAAAAATAGGCTTCATCTGCATTTTTTTCTAAAGAAGCTAAGGTATCCCGCATTCTCTGTAATTGATATTCATACTCTTCTTCAGCAGTAAGAAAATTCTCCAATACCTCTAATAAAAATACTTTCCAATCACTGAGTGTACGGGGTGTTTTTAATGCATTCACAGTATTAACCACATGATCAATAAAATGCATAAATTTACCTAAAATTTGTGCATCTTGTCCCTCAATATCATCAAAAGGCACAATATCATGAAATAAAACCGCTTTTTCATGAGCTGGTAAGGCATAACCAAGTAATAAGCGTTTTAAGCCTGCATCCCAGGTATTTTCAGCAAAAGAGGGTAAATCTAAGTTACTACGACTGTCTGCATCTACTCCCCAACAAATACCTGTTTCTTTAACCCAATGTTGAATAAGTTCCAATTCATTCAGATTAAGATCAAATTTTTGTTGAATAGGAATAAAGTCTAATAAATCTAAAATATCATTTGTGGTAAAACGGCTGTATTCCAGTTCTAAAATAGCAAAAAAAGCCTCTATCAATTCACTTTGTTGACGTAAACTCCGATCAGCAATGGTATAAGGCAGGTATTTTTCTTCTTTCTCTGTACTGGAAAATACCGCTTGGATAAATGGCGCGTAGACCTCCACATTAGGCATCATCACCACAATATCTTTGGGTTGCAAATCATCATGCTGTGCAAATAGAGCTAATAGTTGATCATGTAATACTTCAATTTCACGCATCGGGCTGTAACAGACATGAAATTGAATCGATTTATCTGTTTCATCAATCAGTGTTGTGGCTAAAGTATCGCCCCGCTCTTCTAACTGTAAAATATCATTTTGAATATAAGCTAATAGCGTATGATTATCAGCAGGCTCAAAATATTCTTTATAATGATGAGGGAATTTATTGGCTTCATCCCCTAACATATCAATAAAATCACGCCCTAACATCCCCATTGATGCCAGCAAGCTATTACCTGATTCAAATACAGCCGCTTGTTCTGGTTTGTGTTTTTCTAATTTTGCTAAAGCACTACGGGAGATAATATCTCCCCAATACTCTTGGCAAGGGTTTAAGGCAAAGACATGCACATCAATAAAATGAGATAGGGATAAAATGATTTCTAAATGAAAAGGCGGTAAAGAGGATACACCAAAAATAGATAAACGTTGAGGCAAACCAAGTGTAGGGATTTGTTTCTCTAGTTGGTCAAAAAATTGCTGTTTTAAAGCGGCGCGATGTTTTGTATGTGCACTGTGATGATCATAATAGTTAGCCAAGGCTTGCCATAAAATTTTTTGCCACTGTGCATAACTATCATAAGCAGGATCTAACCATAATAGGGGTTGCTCATCATTTTCCCATGTCGCAATATTATCAGAACGAAAAATAACATACTGGTCAAACACATCTGCAATACGACTTGCCAATTGGAATAACTTTACCCCATGCTGATCATCTGTTAAGTAGTGATTAAGCTCTTTAAAATCAGGGTGATCAATAAATTCTGGTAGGAGTTTTACTAGACTCCATGTCATGACTTCACGTTTAAATTTAGAAGTGTCAGGTAGTTGAGGTAAGACAGAGCGAAAAATACGCCATACAATTGCTTCAGGAAAAGGAAAGTCAGCATTTGCCCACACCCCTAATTTTTCAGCTAAACTCATAGATAACCAACGAGACATCCCTAAACTTTGAATAACAATTGTTTCTCGTGCCAAGGGGTCAGCAAGTGGTTGAGAAAGAACATAGGCAAGCACTGTAGAAAGGTGCTCAAGTCGGTTACTGGTATGGATGTATAACATACAAAACTTTATCAAGTAAGTATAAGAATAGTATTTTATAACATGATTCACATACTATAAAAAATTTATTTAAAAGTAATAATTTTAAGGGAGCAATTATGTATTGTAACGTTAGAGTAATGGGCATTTTTTTATATATGGCCCTATTTTTATCATTCCAACAAGCTCATGCAGAAGAGGCATTACAATGTGGTATTGCTAAAAATTATCCGCCTTACCAATTTGAAACAGAGGGTAAAGCAAAGGGGTTTGATGCTGATGTGTTACGTTTGGTTGCCAAGCATTTGAAACAAGATATCACATTCTACCAAAAAGATTGGGAACATGTATTTACTCAGCTACGTATGAATAAATTGGATTGTATTACAGGAATGGAAATTAACGATATTCGTCGCCGTTTCTTTTTGTTTACACAGCCTTATTATGCACGCCAAGAAGTTATTTTAGTCCGTGCAGATAATACTGAAATCAATGTTTTGGAAGATTTGGAAGGTAAAATGATCTCAGGGGATAAACATTCACAAATAGAAGAATACCTAGAAGAAAAAGGCATGTTTAAAAAAGCACACTTAATTCGTAAAGAAGATAAAGAAAAAGCGATGCAGTTACTAAAAGAAGGCAAAGTAGATGCTGTTATTACCCCTAGAGCTGTGGGTATGTATACTGTTAAAAAGTATGATTTTAAAGTCAAAACAATTTTCTCAATGGGGGAAGGCACTCCTGTTGGGCTGGCTTTCCATAAAAAAAATGCAGCATTAAAAGAACGTGTTGATGCAACATTAGGTGAGTTAATTGAGAAAGGAGAAATTAGTAAACTCTATACAGCATGGTTTAACTAATTTATCGTTTATAGGCTGGTATCGTTATATTCAGATATTATTACCCCATCTAGTTATATCACAGACTAGATGGGGATTTGCATGTTAGATTTTTATACTATACACGCTCAAATACAGCAGCGATCCCTTGACCCCCACCGATACACATGGAGACTAAAGCATAGCGTCCATTTGTACGTTGTAATTCGTATAAGGCTTTAACAGTAATGAGTGCACCTGTTGCACCAATTGGGTGACCTAGAGAAATACCGCTTCCATTAGGATTCACTTTATCCATTGGTAAATCTAAGTCGCGACATACAGCTAAAGCTTGGGCTGCAAACGCTTCGTTTAATTCAATCACATCCATATCAGCAATACTGAGTTCTGCTTTTTCTAATACAGTTTTAATTGCTGGAACAGGCCCAATCCCCATATATTTAGGCTCTACACCAGAGTGTGCATAAGCCACTAGACGGCCTAAAGGTTGTAAGCCTTTTTCTTTCGCTTTTTCTGCTTCCATTAAGACCACAGCAGCAGCGGCATCATTAATACCTGAAGCATTTCCTGCCGTGACACTCCCGCCTTCTTTTTTGAAAACAGTGCGTAATTTTTGTAAACCTTCTACATTGATATCAGCACGAACATGCTCATCTGTATCAAAGAAAGTAGAGCCTTTACGTGATTTTAGCTCAACAGGTAAAATTTGATCTTTAAAGTAACCTTCAGCTTGTGCATTCGCAGCACGTTTATGACTTTCAGCGGCTAAAGCATCTTGATCTTCACGAGAAATATTCCATTTCTCTGCGACATTTTCAGCAGTAACACCCATATGGTATTTATCAAATGGATCAGATAATGCACCTACCATCATATCAATCATTTGACCATCACCCATACGCTGTCCCCAACGTCCTGTGGGCAAGCTGTAAGAGGAACGGCTCATGCTTTCAGCCCCCCCAGCAACAGCGGCATCTGCATCCCCTGTCATAATACATTGTGCGGCAGAAACAATGGCTTGCAAGCCACTACCACATAAGCGGTTTAAGGTATAGGCAGGCGTTTCAATGGGTACACCGCCATCAACACCCGCAACACGTGATAAATACATATCTTTAGGTTCGGTATGAATAACATTACCAAATACGACCTGACCAATGTCAGCACCTTCAACATTTGCACGTTTTAAAGCTTCTTCAACAACAAGTGCTGCCAGTTTTGTTGGGGCAACATCTTTTAATGACCCGCCGTAATCACCAATAGCTGTTCTGACACCACTGACAATCACTACATCACGTCCATTACTCATAAAATCCTCCAAGAAATCTAAGGTAGTTGTTTTAATCGACTGTATTTGGCATATGTGCCTTTTAAAAAACCTAAAAGCGGGGTGATAAAAAAAAAGGACTGCCTCAATAGAGACATGTCCTTTTTTTACAATAATTAATTTAGATCACACTGTTGTATGATAATCATGGTATGTATTAACATCTGTAATAAGCATCCATATTAATCTGTGACCTACCTACTATAATCATAGTCTATTTTAATTATTGCTTTATGATGAAGCTTAATTTTATTTAGCGTCAACAGGACGTTGTGCTTCACCAATGTATAATTGACGTGGACGACCAATCTTCATAGATGGTTCTTCTAACATTTCTTTCCACTGTGCAATCCAGCCTACTGTACGTGCTAAAGCAAACATTACTGTGAACATGTTCATAGGAATGTTTAATGCGCTTAAGATAATACCTGAGTAGAAGTCAACGTTCGGGAATAATTTACGCTCGATGAAGTATGGATCTTCTAACGCAATGCGCTCTAATTCCATTGCTGTATCAAACATTTCACGACGTGCTGGATCTAAATCTTCTAATAACTCATGACAAATACCACGAATAATTGTAGCACGTGGGTCATGGTTTTTGTAGACACGGTGACCAAAGCCCATTAAACGAGTTGGGTTAGCACGGTCTTTTACTTTTTCCATGTATTCAGGAATGTTACTCTTATCACCAATCTCATGTAACATGTTGATAACAGCTTCATTTGCACCACCGTGTGCAGGTCCCCATAAAGTTGCAATCCCTGCTGCAATACATGCAAATGGGTTAGCTTGAGAACTCCCTGCTAAACGTACAGTAGAAGTACTGGCGTTTTGCTCATGGTCAGCATGTAGAATCATTAATAATTCTAATGCTTTAACAGCTGTTGGGTTAGCTTTGTATTCTTCTGCTGGGACAGAAAACATCATTTGTAAGAAGTTTTCTGCATAGCCTACATCATTACGTGGGTAGGTGTAAGGTAAGCCCATTGTGTAGCGGTAACAGTTTGCTGCAATAGTAGGGATTTTTGCAATCAAACGTTTAGCGCATAAGTCACGGTGCTCAGGGTTATTAATATCCATTGTGTCATGGTAGTAACTGGATAAAGCCCCAACAATACCAATCATCATAGCCATAGGGTGGGCATCACGACGGTAACCGTTATAAATATTACGTAAACCTTCGTTTAACATGGTGTGAGAGCGGATTTCTGACTCAAACGCGTCTTTTTCTGTTGCGTTAGGCAGTTCACCATTTAACAGAAGGTAACACACATCAAGGTAACTTGCGTTAGCGGAAAGGTCTTCGATGGAGTAACCACGGTGTAATAAGATACCCTTGGCACCATCAATGAAAGTAATTGCACTTTCACAACTGGCAGTGGTCATAAAGGCGGGGTCAAATGTGAACATGCCCAGCTCTTTTGCTAAAGATTGGCACTCAACAACTGGGTGACCATGTGTTCCACGACGTACGGAACAGTCAATGGATTTACCCGTTGCGTTATCAGTAATAGTGACAGTATCTGTGCTCATTATACCCCCGTCAAGCATTGGAGCGGATTATAAAAAAATGAATATCAAAGTCATCACTTTCGCAAATAGGCTATCAACGTTAGGGTTCAATAAATCCACACTTAAAATATTTAAATAGGATTTGACATTACCCAGCTAAAATACGTTGTCATACCTATTTTTTAATCGAAATCGCAGCATATAAAGTAACCTAATTATAAGTGTTGGTGATTAATTAGGTTAAATTATTATATTCATGTAAAATTTTTAGCCAAAATATAGAAGCATTATCAGCTAAAATTTGAGCTGCATTGTACCGAGTTTATAGCATTGCAGCAAATTACAGTTTTAATTTGCCATGCGCACATCATCAATTTTGATTTTTGATAGAATAGAGTAAGTTCTATTTAGTTTTGCGCTGCAATAATGTTAATCGCTTATTATATTAAACCATAAATAAAAGCTTATACAAATTATTTAGCTTATCTAGCTGTATAATTGTATGGAATATATCAGCAAAAATCCAGTAAATATATTAAAAAGCAATAATTTACATTTATTTTTAGCTACTATTTTTTATATAACCTATCTTTTTGAAGGAATAATTATGACCGTAAAAAATGCATTTTATGCCCAATCTGGAGGTGTGACAGCGGTAATTAATGCCAGCGCATGTGGTGTCATTGAAACAGCACGCCAACATCCTGATAAAATAGGCAAAGTGTATGCAGGGCGTAATGGCATTATTGGGGCATTATTAGAAGAGTTAATTGATACCAGCTTAGAATCAGAGGCTGATATTTCCGCATTGCGCCATACACCATCAGGTGCATTTGGTTCTTGTCGTTTTAAATTAAAAGGTTTAGAAGAAAGCCAACAAGAATATGAACGCCTTATTGAAGTATTCAAAGCGCATAATATTGGTTACTTTTTTTATAACGGTGGGGGAGATTCGCAAGATACATCGCATAAAGTGTCGCAAATTGGTGAAAAAATGGGCTACCCGATTACTTGCATCGGTATTCCTAAAACCGTTGATAATGATTTACCCATTACAGATAACTGCCCCGGATTTGGATCGGTTGCTAAATACGTAGGGGTCTCTATTCGTGAAGCAAGCTTTGATGTGGCCTCGATGGCAGAGACTTCTACAAAAGTATTTGTTTTAGAAGTCATGGGTCGTCATGCAGGTTGGATTGCAGCAGCGGGTGGATTAGCTGCTGAAAAAGAAGGCGATGCACCCCATATTATTTTATTCCCAGAAGTGACTTTTGATGAAAAAACCTTTTTAGCTAAAGTTGATGAAACTGTAAAAAAATATGGCTACTGCTCTATTGTAGTGTCAGAAGGTGTGCGTAATGCAGAAGGTAAATTCCTCTCTGATGCAGGCGTACGTGATGCTTTTGGTCATGCTCAATTAGGGGGTGTTGCCCCTGTATTAGCCAATTTAGTGAAAGCAGAATTAGGCTATAAATACCACTGGGCTGTAGCAGATTATTTACAACGCTCTGCTCGTCATATTGCTTCTAAAACAGATGTAGAGCAAGCTTATGCATTAGGTAAAGCGGCAATAGAGTTTGCTGTATCAGGTAAGAATGCTGTGATGCCAACTATTGTGAGAACCTCTAATACACCTTATCAATGGGAAATTGGTTCAGCAGATTTAGCTGATGTGGCAAATGTTGAAAAAATGATGCCTGCTGATTACATCACAGAAGATGGTTTTGGTATTACTGAAGCATGTCGTGAATATCTACAGCCACTTATTGCAGGGGAAGACTATCCTCCCTATAAAAATGGGCTGCCTAATTATGTAGAATTGCAAAATAATCTTGTAGAAAAAAAATTAGGTGATTCTTATAGCTTAAAATAAGTTTTTAAAGGAAGAGATAAAAAACAATTAGAAATTGGCGTTATTATTGCTTTAATTTCTAACATCTTCCTTTGTTGATTTTTATTCCTTTTACTCCTTGGCTGTATAAGATAGCCAAGGAGTAAAAGGATTTTTTTTGCCTAAAAGTTAATTTGTTATTACTTTATCATACAAAAACACACTATTTTATTCATAATAATTACTTGTATTAGCTATTACGATTAATTACCATTGAATTTAGATAAACCTCATCATGTAATGGAGAGAAACATTAGTGTATACACCAAAGGAAGTTTAATTGGTTTAGCCCTTGCGTGTAGTGTTAGTGCACACGCAGCAACGTCAGCTAAATGGGGATACTCAGGCGATGCAGCACCTGAACATTGGGGTGCATTAAAAGCAGAATATGCTACTTGTGCAACAGGTAAAGCGCAATCTCCTATTGATTTAAATAGCTTTGTTGATAAAGACCTACCCCCTATCAAGTTCAATTATGGAACAAATGCAACAGTTGTGCTAAATAATGGACACACTGTACAAGCTAATTATGCTGCAGGTAGTACCATTGATGTAGCAGGAGAGGTTTTTGAGTTAAAACAATTCCATTTTCACACACCGAGTGAAAACCATATTAAAGGCAAATCTTTTCCTTTAGAAGTACACCTTGTTCATGCTAACAAAGAAGGCAAACTGGCTGTAGTGGGTGTCGTATTTGATTTAGGAGATGAAAACCCTTTATTAGCTAAAGTATGGCAGCAATTACCAGAAAAAGCAGGTGATGAGCATAAATTAGAAGCAACAATAAAAGTACAAAATTTACTACCTGAAAACCGTGATTACTACCGCTTTAGTGGTTCACTGACTACCCCACCTTGTACTGAAGGTGTAACATGGTTAGTAATGAAAACCCCTGTCACTGTCTCTCAATCACAGGTTGATGCTTTTGCAAAAGTGTTACATCATACAAACAACCGTCCTATCCAACCATTAAATGGGCGTGAAATCTTAGAATAAAAAGTAATTTTTGAGATAACCTGCTAACTTTTTGCATTTTAGATTAAAAGTAAGTAGGTTATCTTTAAATACTGTATTTATACGGGAGGTGTATTGGCCGTGATTAACTCACAGACCTCTTCTGTTAAATTACGGAAACGGTGTGGCAACAAACTATCAAAATAATAACCATCTCCTTGTTTAAGAATTTTAACATCCTCATCTACTGTTAACTCAATTTCCCCTTTAATCACAACCCCTCCCTCTTCCCCTGAATGTTTTAACATCTCTACCCCAGTATCCGATCCCGGTTGATGCACTTCATGAATAACAGACATCGCACGGTCAGGGCGGTTAAAAGCTAATAAATAATACGCAATATCCTTTGTCCCTAAATCAGGTAATTCTTTTGATTCAAAAAATACCTGTTTCTTTTCAGTTAAATCCATCGTAAAAAAATCAGCTAAAGAAATGGGGATCCCTTCCAATACTTTTTTTAATGAGCTAACAGAAGGACTCACACGATTTTGTTCAATAAGAGAAATAGTACTATTTGTCACCCCTGCCCGTTTTGCCAATTCTCGTTGCGATAATTTATTCATTTCACGTACACGCTTTAACTGTGCACCAATATCAACAGACATAATAATCCTTGTATGTAAAATATATTAGACGTTTAAATAAGGTGTAACATTTTTAGTCTCTTAAAGCAAAGTACTTAAAGCCACTTTTTTCTTTTTACATCAAAAATGTTCTAGCATATAAAACGCTATACCCATAATGAGAAATTTTTTGTATTATTAATTTAAATACACTATGTTTATATCAATTCAATTTATAAAGCTATCATGTTGTGAAAAATAAATTTATTCAGTTCTCTATATTTTTTACCCCTGCCCTACTTTGTTTACTTTATATTGCTTATTTTGGCGTTAATATACCCTACTGGGATCAATGGGAATTTGTATTTTTATTAGAACGCCATTTTGCTGGTGAATTGCATTTAGATAACTTTACTGCATTACATAATGAACATCGTTTATTTTTCCCGCGTTTAATGATGTTCCTACTTTTTTTAATCACAGAATACAATATTTTAGCCGAACTATACCTTAACTGGTTATTACTAGTTAGCAGTGTTATGTTATTGCTATACAGTTATTTTTCTATAGAAAAGCACAACTCATATAAAACCTATTTTGTCCTTTTACCTTTATTATTTTTAGCATTTGGTTTTCAGCAATGGGAAAATTTATTGTGGGGATGGCAAATTGCTATTTTTTTAGCTCTATTAATGTTTATCAGCACCTTTTATTTTCTTTTTTATGGTATAGAAAAACAACGATATTTTATTTTTGCGCTCTTAACCGCCTTTATTGGTAGTTTTTCTTTTGGTAATACATTATCAATATGGGGAATTGGGGGAGGACTACTCATCTGGCTTGCTTATAAGCAAAAATTACTACATAGCAAGTCTATGAGAGTTAAGTTTTTTATATGGGGTATCAGCTTCTTATTAGTATTAAGCCTTTATTTTTATAATTTTAATCTCCACTCTGCTCATTCAGGAGAAATAGGCCATTTTAGTTTTAGCCAATATTTTATCTATATACTCAGTTTTTTAGGTAATGTATTAGCAACACCTGATTTTCAAAGTTTTGCACTCTATATTGGGGCAATGATTATTATTGCTTCTTTCTACGCACTTTATTTATTTTTTAGGCTAAATAAAATAGAAGCCTATCATGTCATATCTACTGCTCTAATTATTTTTATGTTGCTTTCTGTAAGCTTGATTGCAATAGGGCGCGCAGAATTTGGGGTAGAACAAGCTTTTTCATCTCGATATACCACTTTTACAACATTTGGTATATTAGGTATTTTTATTATTTTATTTACCCATTGGTTTAAACAAAATCAATTTCTATCCATCAATATAAGTATTGGTTTATTAATGATTAGTGTAGTCAATACCACTTTTTATGGTATAGATGCCAGTTTTGAACATAAGGAACGTTTAGAAAAAATTAAAATCAATGTGGAAAACTATCGTGCTGCTGCCATGAACGATCTGGCAGCAGCCCATCCACTCCCCTCTTATGTTAGAGCACTTTCTCATACACTTTCTACTAACAAAATAAGCATTTTTTCCGATAAAAATGATGAAATATATCAAAAAAATGAAGTGCTACATCTCCCCCCTAACTTTCGCTATTCTGTCACGATTAATCAAAATAGACTAGAAAGTAGTAAAACATTTAATTTAAGTCGTGATCAAAAGGTAGATATAGAGGGGTGGGTCATTGATACTGAAAATCAACAAACCGTTAAACAAGTGACATTTATTATTGATAACACACTACAGATTCCATTGATATCAGCAATACCACGTAATGATGTGGCAAAGTATTTCTCTCATAACAACTACCTTTATTCAGGTATCAATAAAAAACTGCATTTCAAGGGTGCAAGCAAAAAAACTTACCATGTAAAAGTACAAATTTTAGATAAACATGGGAAGATTTTTCTGTTACCTAATAATTGGTATATCACATTGATATAAGAAAAGCCCCACAATATATTTAGCTAAAATTGCCAATGTAGTTGTGTATAAATACTACGTGGTATTTCTGTCGTAAGTGGTTCATACATATGTGGAAAATATTCTGCATGTTGTTTGTCGAATAAGTTTTTTCCTATTACAGATAAGCGCATATTTTTATTTATTGTCCATGAAAGAGTGATATCTGTATTGAGGTATTCATCAATATTTTTCTTAGGTAGATGGCTCACATAATAGAGGTTCATATTTGCTTGAAAGCTTGGTGTTATATCAACAGATGTATAGAGTGAAAAACGATGTTCAGGATTATCTTGGTCTAATTCATCCCCTATTCTTATTCCGGGAGCACTGGAGACAACAATATTTAAATAATTGTAATTAAAATTAAATTTCCATTTACCTTGTTGCCACTTAATACTACTTTCTGCCCCAAAACTATATCCATTCATATTATTAGATTGAGGGTTGAAAATACCTATCTTTCCTGTTTCTTGGTTAATAATAGGGTAGGTTTCTACAATCATTAAATCATTTATATCATTGTAAAAAAAACTTGTATCCCATGTTAAATTTGAGGTAATAGCATGACGAAACCCAAATTCATAACTAATAATGGACTCTGATTTTAAATCTTTATTTCCTATATATCGGAGGTATGATAATTGTGGATTAAGTTGTTGTAAACTAGGTGGAATTTTTAATACTGCTTCAATAAAGTAATATAAGCCATTATAAAATAATAAATGCATTTATATAAGTAGATTCATATACTATACAATATTTAATTTAAATTACTTGAGTGATTTTTTAAAGCTACAGGTAATTCAATCTAAACAAGATTAATCAAAATATTTACCATAAGAGTAGGTGATTAATAACCTACTCTTATAGCTATATAATTACTAGCCTAACCAGCGGCGTGCATTCCAGAATAACTGCATCCACGGACTTTCTTTTGCTGTCCATGTCTCAGGTAACCATGAATATTGGCTGCTTAAGAAAATCCGTTCTGGATGTGGCATCATAATTGTAAAACGCCCATCTGCATTCGTTAAACTGGTAATCCCTTCAGGTGAACCATTAGGGTTAGCAGGATAAGTCTCTGTGACCTGCCCTTGATTATCAATATATTGTAATGCGACAACCCCAGCATTCACCGCAGCTTGAGCAGCAGCTTGATCGGCATAGCTGGCGCGTCCTTCACCGTGGGCAATCACTAATGGTAAACGTGATCCTGCCATACCTTGTAAGAAAATGGACGGGGTTTCCTTCACTTCAACCATTGTCAAACGGGCTTCAAATTGCTCAGAAGTATTGCGTGCAAAATTTGTCCAATGATCTGCATTAGGAATCATGTCACGTAATTGCGCCATCATCTGACATCCATTACACACCCCTAGTGCAAAGCTATCACTGCGTTGGAAGAAAGCAGAAAATTCATCATAGGCGCGTGGATTAAATAGAATAGACTTCGCCCAGCCGCCCCCAGCATCCAATACATCTCCATAAGAGAACCCACCGCAGGCAACAAAGCCTTTAAAATCAGCTAAAGTTACATCACCTGATAAAATATCGCTCATGTGTACATCAACGCAATCAAAACCTGCATGGGTAAAGGCGGCCGCCATTTCAATCTGACCGTTGACCCCTTGTTCACGTAAAATGGCTAAACGTGGGCGCGCGCCAGCAATACTCGGTGCTTGTAAGTCAAATTTTGCATCCACAAATAAACCTGTATCGGTTTTATCTGTTAAACGATCAAATTCTTGTTGGGCACACTCTGGGTTATCACGTAAGCGTTGAATTTGGTAACTGGTGTCACTCCATACCTGTTGTAATTTAGCCCGTGGCTGGCTGAGGACTAAAGTATCTTGATGGAAGAAGTTCAAAGTATCAGTTTTATTAGTTGCACCAATATTATTGACAGTTAAACCTTGCTTAGCAATTGTAGCTAATACCTGCTCAGCATCACGCTTACGCACTTCAATCACCGCGCCTAGCTCTTCATTAAATAAGGTCGCAAAGTGATCCATCCCTAAATTTTCTAAATCAATATCTAAACCAACATGTCCAGCAAAAGCCATCTCTGCCAAGGTTGCGAATAATCCCCCATCAGAGCGATCATGATAAGCAAGAATCTTATCTTCTTTATTCAATGTTTGGATCACATTAAAGAAAGCTTTTAATTCTTCTGCACTGTCTACATCAGGGGCAACATTACCAAACTCTTTATAAGTTTGTGCCAGAATTGAACCACCTAAACGGTTTTTATTATTCCCTAAATCAATTAATAACAACTGTGTATCGCCGCCTTTTAACTCAGGGGTTAAACTACGGTGAATATCTGTCACACGCCCAAAAGCGGAAATGATCAATGATAGAGGAGAAGTGACTGCTTTATCATCCCATACACTGTGCATAGATAAAGAATCTTTCCCCACAGGAATGGCAATGCCTAATGCAGGGCATAATTCCATACCCACGGTTTTCACGGTATCAAATAAGGCGGCATCTTCGCCTTCTTGCCCACACGCTGCCATCCAGTTAGCGGATAATACAATATCACCTAAACTATCAATACGCGCGGCGGCAATATTAGTAATCGCTTCCCCAATTGCCATCCGTCCTGACGCAGGCGCGTTGATAATCGCTAAAGGCGTACGCTCCCCCATAGACATCGCTTCACCGTTATCACTGTGATAACTGCTAGCAGTCACTGCACAATCTGCAACAGGGACTTGCCACGCGCCAACCATTTGATCACGCACAACCAACCCTGTGACACTGCGATCACCAATGGTAATTAAAAAGTTTTTACTGGCAACAGTAGGATGTTGTAAAACCCGTAAAGCGGCTTCTGTTAATTCCATATCATGGGTATTAACAGGCGGTAATTCAGGCTGGTGATGGCTGACATCACGCAACATTTTAGGTGGCTTACCTAATAATACTGATAAAGGCATATTAATGACTTCATCTTCATTTTTTGACTGATCACTCAGGTGTAAATCACGCACACTGGTGGCTTCCCCAATCACTGCGAAAGGACAACGTTCACGTTTACAAATCGCTTCAAAACGTGTCAGATCAGTTTTATCAATGGCTAATACATAACGCTCTTGAGACTCATTTGACCACAGTTCCATCGGTGACAAACTTGGATCAGCAGAAGGAATTGCCGCTAAATCAAAAATTGCCCCACGTTCACTGTCATTCACCAATTCAGGGAAGGCATTCGATAAGCCCCCCGCCCCAACATCATGAATAGATACAATCGGGTTTTTATCATCAAAACGGTAACAAACATCAATCACTTCCTGACAACGACGCTCCATTTCAGGATTCCCACGTTGTACAGAGGCAAAATCTAATTCTTCATGGCTATGTCCTGCGGCAACAGAAGAAGCCGCTCCACCGCCTAAGCCAATTAACATTGCTGGCCCACCAAGTGCGATTAATAAATTCTCAGGGGCAATCTGTCCTTTTTCAACATGCTGTGGGCGAATATTACCAACTCCACCCGCAATCATAATGGGTTTATGATAACCACGACGTTTCCCTGCAATATCTTGCTCAAAACTACGGAAATAACCACAAAGGTTAGGACGACCAAATTCATTATTAAATGCACTACCGCCTAAAGGTGCATCGATCATAATATCTAAGGCACTTGCCATCCGCTCAGGCTTACCATAATCCGTTTCCCACGGGCGCGGTGCATCAGGAATATGTAAAGAAGACACAGAAAAACCTGTTAAGCCTGCTTTGGGTTTAGAGCCGCGTCCTGTCGCGCCTTCATCACGAATCTCCCCGCCTGAACCTGTGGCAGCTCCTGCAAACGGTGAAATGGCGGTAGGGTGATTATGGGTTTCCACCTTCATTAAGATCGCGCTGTCTTCTTCTACTGTTTCATAATGCTGGGTCTCAGGGTTAGGATAAAAACGTTGACTTGGATGACCTACCATCACCGCTGAGTTATCACTATAAGCAGATAACACCCCTTCAGGATTTTGATTATAAGTATTGCGGATCATAGAGAATAAAGAAATATCTTGCTCTTCTCCATCGATTACCCAATCTGCATTAAAAATCTTATGACGGCAATGCTCAGAGTTTGCTTGAGCAAACATCATTAATTCTGCATCAGAAGGATTACGCTTTAAGGCAATAAAATTTTCTACTAGGTAATCAATTTCATCATCTGATAAAGCAAGCCCTTGTGTCTTATTCGCTGCTACTAAAGCATCACGCCCATTTGTTAACACATCGACACGATTTAAAGAACGTGGCGCAACATGATCAAATAAAGTATCACTTTCTTGAATATCAAATAATACCGTTTCAGTCATACGATCATGAAGTAGCTGGCTTATTGTTTGTTTTTCATCTGCTGTTAAGGCTGAATCCGCTTCTAATTGCCACATAATGCCACGCTCAATGGCATTAATCATTGTTAAGCCACATACATGAGCAATATCAGTGGCTTTACTTGACCACGGGGAAATCGTCCCTAAACGCGGGACAACATACAGTTTTTCACCTTCAGGTAATGCACTGAGGCTGCAATCAGGAAGGAGTTGCTGTAATTGTGTTGATTCAGCGTCGGTTAATGCCGCTGTGGTGTCAATAAAATAAATGTAGCGGGCACTGATTTGGCGTAATGTGGGACTGTCACATTGAGCAGTACTTAAAAGTTTTTCACAGCGGAAATCAGAAAGCGCGGAGCCACCCAAATAGTGCATTAGACACCTCATTGTATACGTATGTAACGGTAGGAATAGGGATGAAATAATAAGCCGCCAGAACGGCGTATATCACAGCAAAGTTAATCGCCTATGATACCAAAAAATCCACGCCCTCGTATGAAAATATCCACGATCACTGCCCTGATGTTAACGCAAATAAGCGGGTGATTTTTCCCCATTTTTCTAATGTTAGTTGTATTTCTATGGCTTTTAAATGCAGGGGTAGAGGATTTAGCGTACTGTGATCAGTTTTTCCCCATGTTGTATGCCATGTATTTTTATGATCTAGATAGCGAATTTCTAAGGTTTCGACTTGCTGTAATAAAGGGATTTTTCTTGGTTCAACATCCCCTGCTCGATCTAGATGTAACCAATAACTACGCCATAATTGGTGTTCATCAATATAATAACGTACACGTTGTAATTGACTACGCTGTTGGGCGCGTGAATTTGCCCAGCCTGCACGTGTAAACTCCAATGATTCACTTGTACCTTGTAAAGCAGGAAGACGATCACCATACTGATTTTGAATTGAACGTGGGATAAATTGGGCGATATCTTCGGTCATACGATGTAGGCTAATTTGTAATGCCGCTAAACGTTTATTATCTTGCTGTGTATGGCTGTGGATTGTTAAAATGCTATTGAGTCCCCCATACGCAATCGCAGCAATCAGTGCAAATACTGATAATGAAACCAGTAATTCTAAGAGACTAAATCCATTTTGTGCTAGTTTCATTTTACTAAAATGTATTATCATAAAAGCATCTTCACATAAGTGAGCTAAAGGAATTTTTATTATGGCAACGACTGACATTACAAGCGATAATTTACAAGAAACATTAGAAAATCATGATATGGTTGTATTGGATTTCTGGGCAACATGGTGTGGCCCTTGTCGCCAGATTGCTCCTGTATTTGAAGCTTTATCAGAAGAACATACTAATATTGTTTTTGGAAAAGTGAATGCAGATGATCAATCTGAGATAGCAGCTCAATACGGCGTTCGTGGTATCCCAACATTGCTTTTTATTAAAAATAAAGAGGTTATTGAAACAACTGTAGGGGCTTTACCACGCTCTAAACTTGAAGCCGCTGTGGCAACATTACTCAATGCAAAATAGTTAATTTGCCTGCTTTTTATCAAAAACCAGTTTGATAATTAGTCCATGCGATAGCATAGTATAGACTACATTTTTTTAAAATTTTGCATGTGATTGAACTCAATTCATGCTCTCCCTAAAAAAGGAGCCATTGTGGCAGCAGTAACGATAACAAAAGAAAATTTTAATGAAACCATTGAAAATAATGATGTGGTTATCTTAGATTTTTGGGCTGAATGGTGTGGTCCTTGTAAAGCTTTTGCGCCTACTTTTGAAAAAATGTCAGAAGAATACCCTAATGTGGTATTTGGTAAAATTGATACTGAAGCAGAACAAGAAATTGCCCAAGCTTTCCGTATTCGCTCCATTCCTACATTAATGATTTTCAGAGAGCAAATCATGCTGTTTAATGAAGCAGGAAGCTTACCAGAATCTCAATTAAAAGAGATTTTAGGTAAAGCATTAGAGCTTGATATGGAAGCTGTACGTGCTGATGTTGCCAAGCAACAAGCCGAAGAAGCTGCTCAACAAGAAGCTAAATAAATTGATCTGTAGGGACATCCCCTTGTGGATGCCCCTACAGGGATATGTTATAAATGTTCTGCCGCCCACAGACTTAATGCAGATAAGGTCAGAGAAGGATTAGAAGGTGTAGCCGTTGGGAAAGCACTTCCCCCAAGCACTAATAAATTACGTACTTGATGGTGTTTTAAATGCTTATCTACCACTGAGGTTTTTGGATCATTTCCCATCACCACTGATCCAACAATATGTGCCTCGCCTTTTGTCGGTTCTAAAATAGTCATTTTCTCAATAGGCAAAGGTGAAAATACTTTTTCCGCAACACGATGTAAATTATCAATGCCTTTTTGTGCATAGCTATCATAATTTGCATGAGTAATTTCTGCCATCAATGGATTATCTGGGCTAACTTTTACACGGTTTGCATCATTAGGTAAATTTTCAAAAATACACTTAATATACAAACGTTGTCGCCACCGCCCATATTCTGCACGTAATTGGGGAATATTTGCACTTTCCATCAAACAGCCTGAAAAATCTTTACGGTGTTCACCGTCATACAGCATATAGCCATTTCCCGTTAAGCTGGTGCTGCCTTGAAAATTATCTAAACCCTCTAAATCCATCCTCACCATCACACTCACCTGATCATCAATACGTCGTCCTAATAAAGGATGATCTAAGCCCGAACGCTCTAAAATACACGGATTAAATACTGCATTAGCTCCCAAAGCGACCAGATCCGCCTTGGCAATTTTTTCTTTGCCTGCTTGCTGGTAACGCACACCTGTTGCCACCTTTGCTTGTGTTTCCACGGTGAGTACATGCGCATTAAGCTCCAATGTGATACGCGGATCATCATAAAGATGCTGCATTTCATTTTGTACCGTATATTTTGCATCCATAGGGCACAAGCTACATACCCCTGTGGCACAACAGGCTGGGCGATTTTTTGTTGCCAGCCGAGGGCGTGCAGTGGGTTGAGGAAAATACAAATTAGGGTAAGCGCGTTGCAGAACTTTATCAGGGTCAGTGAGATTATGAGCAGGTTGTGGGTAAGGTGTGGCGCGTGGATAGGGCGCACCTTCTCCCGCGACAAACATTAATTTTTCAGCTTCATCATAATAAGGGGATAATTGATCATAGCTGATAGGCCAATCAACACCGACACCGTACTGGCTTTTCATTCTAAAATCATTCGGTAAAAATCGGGGAGTACATGCCCACCAAGCATTAGATGTACCGCCAAAACACACACTATAAACCCAATCTTTATGCGGTGTTTTATTAATATAAGTTGCTTCTAATGTGGTTGTAGTATGCTGTCTATTTTTAATTCGCCATCTATGTTCGTAGAAATCACCGCGTTCTAGGACTAAAATTCGTGCAGTTTGGGGCGCGGTGGCTAAATAGCGATGTAAAAAAAAGCTACTGGCAAAACTTGTCCCAACAATAATGACATCAAAGCTTGTATCCAAAATGGTGACTCACCTGTTTAAGATTTGATCAATCTACGGTGGAATACGCTGTGTTATTGCCACCCTACAATTTTTCGCTCCATGCGTACCGCATCACTGCCATTAAGTTAAGGATTATTTGGTTCCACGCGCTCCGCGCTGGAATCCCGTCCCTGACGCTCTGTGTCATCTTGCTGAAAACTACCAAGATGTCAGCTTAGAAGGGAGGACGCGGAGCGTCCAAGACTGCATTATAACGCAGAGCGTTGTAACAAGGGGAATATTGCTTTTAAGCCTTAATTTAATGGTAGTGACGTACCGCATGGGAATTAGTTAAAAAAATTATTATCCCAAATATTATAGGCAGGTTCTATATAAATACGCTTAATCATATTGAGCACAACCTAATTTAAAGCTTATTCTTTTTCTTAATATCCCGCCCTAATTTTCCAAATTGCTGCACACGAGCAGAATAAAAAGAGTTTATTTCTTCATTCATCGTATCAGGGTTTATTTTAATTGATAAATTCATCTCGGCGAAATGTGCAAAGGCTTCTTCATTTTCCAATAACTCATCAATAATAAGTATTATTTCCCTAAGTAGCTTTTTACGCCTTTCAATCAAATAAGGTGCATTTAAATTTAAAATATCACAAGTATATGAAACTTTTTCTTTTTCTATTGATGATAAACTAGAGTGAGGTTTTACATACCCATCAGGAGTATGACTAAAGTAACGTTCACAATCAGCATCGAGGGGTGAAATAAATTTTTTTTCATCATATTGACTACCTTTATAATGCCCACCAAAGCACTCTGAAAATTTTCCTCTTTCTATTTCCCTAAAGCAAGACAGGATTAAATTTTGATAATTAAAGGTTTCTTCAGGATAAGAACTTTTAGGTTTAATATGCTCAACATGATGACCTCGTTCCTCTAAACCAATTTCTGTATACGCACATAATTGATATTGTTCAGGATATAAATAATTTTTTACCAATTTTTTTTTACAGTCCTTATGCAGTTCTTGCCAATCAATTTCATCCTTTTCTTGCTCTAATGAACGCTTATATTTACTACATAAGCAACGTAGTTTTGCTGGATTAAGAGGCTTTTTAATATATCTCATAAACCTAATACTTTATATTTACGAATCATCATATCTACCATAGTAAAATAATCCTCTTGAAAGACAGTGGATAATTTTTTACGTAATTCTACAGCTTCTTTTGTATCATATTCCCCATCATTAACCAACGATAAGTATTTTTTATAATCTTGTACTTCAGGGAGATGTCGAGGACATGGATCAACATTCATTAAACTATGCAGTGTTTCATTACTTTCTGTTCCATAAGGTTCTGCAATAGGGCGCAAAGGAAGAATCCCCTCTTGTTCATCATAGTTTAATATCCAGATATTTTCTTTATGTATCGTACTTAACACTTGTGGGCTATGTGTGGTAACAATAAACTGTGTATTTTCAAAAACACGCATTAAATCCCCTAATACGGTTTGTTGCCATTTAGGGTGTAAATGTAAATCAATTTCATCAATTAATACAATTGCTTCTGATGTTAATGGATTGTCTAAATGAGGATTGGCTTGTGTCATACGACGCGCCAAATCAATCACAAGAGCCAATAAACTACGAAAACCATCACTTAATTGAAATAAATCTAATGTTACCAAAGCAGCAGAATTAGTTTGATTGCTGGAATCAGCTTGATTTTGAAAATCAATTAATAGGCGTGGGGGGTGTGATTCACTACGTAAATTTTTACATCCTCGAATTATTTGTTCTACAGCTTGGCGTACAGTACGTAACTCAGGCAAACTATAATCTACATTACGCTGTGCTCTGCCTACTCGTAACTCTTCATTTTCTTTTGCAATAAACCATTCTACCGCTGTTCTAAAATGTGCTTTGCTATTCAAGGCATTATTTAATGCATCAAAACGGCTAAACATTTCTTGAAATTTCCCTTGGCGTTCAGGGATGGGGGAGGCAGTGCGTTCTGTGCCATAGTAAACTAAAACAGGTAAATCAATAGCTTCATTCTCTTGTACACCAATAATAATTTCTTCAAGATAATGATGTAAATGCTTAAGCCCTAATTTTTTAATACCTGCCAGCTCTTCAGAAGTTCTTTTTGTTTTATCTAAACGCTTAATACGATCCCAAGAAAGTGTTTTATTGACTGTATTCAGTGCTACACGCATATAATGAGCTTTACTATTAGCTTCTCTTATATGGTCATCAAATAAAGGGTTTTGTCCCATTTCTACTTCTGTAGAGTATACCCTAAAATCACTAGGCTTAAAATCATTCCCTTTCGCTTCTGGTAAATGAGATAAAACTGCTCCTAAACCAATTGCTAAAGCATCTAAAATGGTACTTTTTCCTGAAGCATTATCACCAATTAATACCGTTAAATTAGGGTGTAAATCTAAATTAAGTGATTTAATTGCCCGAAAATTATCTATTTCAATATTTTTTAGTTTCATAGCTATTTAATAATTATTGAATTGGCTTGATAGCGGTATACCAAGGAAAAATCTACAACATTCCCACAGATAAAATTATATATCAAAAAAAATACCACGTTGTTGTAGTTTAAAAAGTAATCTTAAGAAGTAGTCTAAGGTATTGCAGGGTAGAATCCTATGGAGGGAAAAGAAGGAATCAGCGTAGCTATTCGTAGAATTCTTTATATCCAAAGATAGAAAAATGTGATTGCAATAAAAACAATTATTTATCTTCTGGTAGGGTGTGGCGAAATCTGTGTATAAAAATTATTCTGTCTTCAATCTTACGCAGATTTTGCCCACCGCACCCCGATATCAAATCACCCCACGATAAAATATATAATTCATCCTATCCCAATAAATAAGGGGGCGAATTTTATATTATTTTTCCCTATGAAATAAATCGGGGTGTGGGGCAGGCAAAATCCGTAAAAAGTTCAATAACAAAATTAATTTTATTGCACGGATTTCGCCTCACCCTACGGGGAAATGTGAAATTAAAATGTAGGGGTAACCCTTGTGGTTACCCTTGAACAACCACCGAAGGGCAAGCATCACCACAAAAATGACCACCACAGGGCAACCACAAGGGTGTGCCCCTACAAATTTTTAATTTTCCTATGAAATAAATAGGGGTGTGGTGGGCAAAATCCGTAAAAATTCAACAACAAAATTAATTTTATTGCACGGATTTCGCCTCACCCTACGAGGAAATGTGAAATTAAAATGTAGGGGTAACCCTTGTGGTTACCCTTGAACAACCACCGAAGGGCAAGCACCACCACAGGGCAACCACAAGGGTGTGCCCCTACAAATTTTTAATTTTCCTAGGCTCTGTTGATATTTCATCGAGTCATAATCATAATTGATGCAAAGTGTAAAAAGCTCAAAAAATTAATATCTTTTTTATCAAACCGAGAAAAAACACGGCGATAATGCTTTAATTTCCCAAAAAAGCATTCAATTAAGTGACGTTCTTTATAGGCAAAAAAATCACATTCCCTAGGATTTAGTGCATTGGAGCGAGGGGGGCAGAGTACTGTTATTCCTCTTTCCTCTAACTCTGCTATCATCTTAAAAGACTCATAACCTTTATCCATCATAAGTTTTTTAATTGCCATCCCTGCAATTAAATTTTGAGCTTGCCCCACATCAGAGGCTTTTCCAGCAGTGAGAATAAACCTTAAGGGATGCCCTAGTGCATCAGTAAGTGTGTGTATTTTACAGCTAAACCCTGCCACAGAACGCCCTAAGGCTTGTCCTTGTTTTTTTTTGCACCAGCAGAGCAAGCATGAGCACGCACAATTGTTGAGTCAATGAAGCTCTCTTGTAGGTCAGGTTCATCATTTATCCACTCAAACATTTGCTCCCAGATTTTCCTTTTATTCCATCTATCAAAACGTTTAAATACAGTATTCCATTTACCATATTCAGCAGGCAAAGCTCGCCACTGGCTACCTGTTCGTAATATCCATAACACTGCATCAACAAAAAGGCGGCATTCCTTTGTTTCTCCTACATAAACATGCGGATGGGATGATAAAAATTTATGGATAAGTTCCCATTGTTCATCTGTAAGGTGAAATCGGCTCATGCTATTATTTGAAACTCAAAATACTCTTAAATATAGGATTGCTTTATAAATGTCAACAGAGCCTATGAATAATATCGGGGTGTGGTGGGCAAAATCCGTAATAAGTTCAACAACAAAATTAATTTTATTGCACGGATTTCGCCTCACCCTACGGGGAAATGTGAAATTAAAATGTAGGGGTAACCCTTGTGGTTACCCTTGAACAACCACCGAAGGGTAAGCATCACCACAAAAATGACCACCGCAGGGCAACCACAAGGGTGTGCCCCTACGGGTTTATTTGGGTATTTAAAAATGAGAAATCACAGAAAATAATAAGAAAAAAGGTGAGGGGGAAAAGAGGAGAAATTTAAAAAAAGGGTTGCTAAATTTTGAGAATTGGATAATGATAAAAGAACGTTGGCGGGATATTCCTACCCCGACAACCTCCGCATGAGTTTCCTAGGCTCATGCTGGTTACACACTGATAGCACCAGTTTGTAACGTGACATAATTGTACCATAGATCCGCCCAGCAACTCATGCAGGACGGCGTGCGGGTGCATACATCACACTACAAAACCGTAGAATCAGTGTGTTTAAACTTATTTTTTTAAGGTTAGACGCATGGACAAC
>Ga0193958_1000137_pt1 | contig 33208 bp, 40 predicted proteins | sample FB_1_MG_FD_140320 | JGI IMG/M metagenome (GOLD analysis project Ga0193958, IMG submission 140320) | Microbial mat bacterial communities from the Broadkill River, Lewes, Delaware, United States - FB_1_MG | ecosystem: Environmental > Aquatic > Freshwater > River > Microbial mats | place: USA... | reverse complement strand
TATCTGTTTTTGCTTCAGCCGATGTTTTATCTGTTTTTGCTTCAGCCGATGTTTTATCTGTTTTTGCTTCAGCCGATGTTTTATCTGTTTTTGCTTCAGCCGATGTTTTATCTGTTTTTGCTTGATTCATTAATGAATCAAAAAGAGATGGTCCCTCTTTTTTTTCTACTGATTCACTTTTTTTTGTAGATGCAACATCACTCGACGTTGTTTTTGTATTTTTTGTAAAATTTATTAACTGATCAGAAGACATGAACTACTACTTACGTTTTAATGATATCAAGAGTTTTTGTATCCATGTCTTTTTGTGTTTTAAAAGCTGAAACATTAGCTTCATATGATCTCATCGCTTCAATCAAGTCAACCATTTCAATTACAGGATTAATATTAGGGTATGCAACATATCCATTTTCATTGGCATCTGGATGCTCTGGTTCATATTTTAAAATAGGTTGATCTTTTGAATCAATTATCTCTTTCACTCCAACACCTCTAAGTGCTAAAGGATCAATTGATTCTGCAGACTTTTCTTTATTTTGTTTTTGTTTAGAATCTAATAAAACTTCTTCAAATACAACATTTTGCTTTTTATAAGGTCCACCATCTGTTGTATGAGTAGTTTGCGCATTTGCTATATTTGAACTTACCATATTAATTCTTGTTCTTTGTGCTGACATACCAGATGTAGCTACATTATAACCATCAAAAAAACCCATCAATTATCCTTTTTACTATATTTGCATCGCCATAACTTGCTTATATGCACCTAATGCTTTATTTTTTACTTCCAGACCAAGTTTTAAACTTAACTCTGCTTCTTCAATTTTTTTAACAGCTTCCTGCAAGTTTTCTACCTTACCTGTAGCAATGTCACTCATAGCATCATGTGCTGAAACTTGTGCATTATTAACTTCTTCAATTGATTCTTTTAATACACTAGAAAACGATTGTCCCTTATCTTTATTTTGAGACAAATCTGTTTGTAATCCTATAGAATCTAATAAAGAAGTTTTATTTACATTTCCAAACGAATTTGTTATTTCTGATAATTTCATTATTTATCCTTTTAATTATATATTTTTATTATTTTTACTACTTTGTATTGCAGCTTCTTGAATTGCCAAATCATTCACAAGTGACTCCAAATTGTCAGAATCTTTTTTAAAATTTACACTGTCTTGTTGATTATCTAAACTTACCAATGAAATTGTCATGGATAACATAATATTTGCAACACCTTTAAATAAAATGGTAGATGTAACAATTCCAAACATCATTTCTATTGGTGTAAAAATTGAAGAATTCATAACGAAGAAAATAAGAGAAGCAAAAAATACCGTTGCTACGTAAGTATTAAATATTCCACTTTCTAGCATTTTTTTTGAAAATTTTTCTATTACCATGATAACTCACTTTAAACTTTTTAACAAATCTTCTACTATAACATCTAATTCTAACGATGCAACATCTTGCTTTAATTCTTTTGCAAATAGTTTTCTTAATCTTCCTGTTGTAGAAATACTATTCATTTGACTTATATTACCCATATATTGTACCATAAATTTTCTATTAAGTTTATTTTTTAAAGCCAAATTTTTCAATGACTTGGTTATTGTAGCACCAATTTCATATTTTGCTGTAAAATTAAAGCATAACATTAGCTTGCTTTTTTTTAAACTTACCATCTTCATCAATGCATAAACGTCAGTTAAAGCACTAGGATCTGTAGTTGTAATAGCAAGTATATTATCTGTTATATCAAGAAATTCTTGTACCTGTTCATTTAATCCTGCTCCTGTATCAATAATAAGAATATCATATTTATTTAAAGAGACTATATCTTCAACTAATCTTGAAAAATGCATACTGTTTTTAATGTTACTATACTGATATCCACTTTTTCCTGCAATAAGAGTTATATTATGATAACTAGTAGTTAGCTGGATCTCTTCCAAATTACACTCACCATCTAAGTAATCAAAAAGTGTTTTTCTTGGTTTTATATTGAAAATAACTTGTAAATTTGCAAGTCCGATATCAGCATCAAGTACCGCAACTTTTTTCTTTTTTTGAGACAATAAATAAGCAATGTTTGAAGTTAAAGTTGATTTTCCAACTCCACCCTTACCTGATGTAACAACAATTACCTTTGTTTTAGAATTAGAATGAATTTTATTAGTTAAAGAAACAAGTTTATTAGCTTGTGTAGAGATTTTATCAAACAATATGACTACTTATGAAACATGTCGATTGATAAAACAATCTATTAAATAATTACTATTGGCTTCATGAAGATCATCAGGTACATTTTGCCCTATTGAAACATAGCAAATAGATTTTTTAGTTTTATGAGCAAAGGATATTAGATTACCATAGCTTATAGTCTCATCCAATTTTGTAAAAATTAAATTATGTATATGTAATGATGAATAACTATTATAAATTTCGTATAGATCTGTTGTTTTTACATTTGCAGGAAGAACAAGCATTTTTTCTATGGGTGTTTCCGTTAAATGTTGTTGATATTGATTAATTAATTCAATTTTGTCCATATCGTATTGACTTCCACCAGCAGTATCTATTAGTATATAATGACAATCCTTTAAACGCTCAATTGCTTCACTTAATTCTTCTGGTCTCTTAACAACCTCTAAAGGTAATCTCATTATATTTGTATAAGCTTTTAATTGTTCAACAGCACCTACTCTAAAAGAATCTAAAGTGATAATACCAACTTTATAATTTGTTCCAAGTTTATAAGCATATCTTGCAGCTAATTTTGCGATAGTAGTAGTCTTTCCAACACCTGTAGGTCCTACGAACATCATTATTTTACGTTGGTGAGTACGTAATGGTATCTCATGTTTAACTGCAATAATTCTTCTTAAAATCAATTTAAAAAAATTATTGATTTTTTCAGGATTAGATTTCATTGATACTGGCAATTGCTCAATCGTTTTTTTCATAATACTATATGTCATTTCAGGATCAAATTCATTATCTTCAAATAATGTATACATATCTATAAACTCAGGAGGTATATTTAAATCATATAACTGACTTTTTGGCTCCCATAAAGTTTTTTGTACTTTCTCTAAAGATTCCTGCATATTAATAATCTGATCTTTAAAGTCATAAAATTGAACATCAACTTTTTTATTATTATTTTGTTTAGTAACTATTTTTTGTTTAGATATTGTTTTTTTATTATCTGACTCTTCTTCTAGGGCAATAGTAATCTCATACATATTTTCACTATTTTTATCTTTGGATGATATTTTTTTTGTTGATATTACAACTGCTTCTGAACCACATTCTTTTTGTGCATTTTGTAAAGCTATAGTAGGTGTTTCTCCTAAAAATGAGAGCATTTTCATTTAGTTTTTTCTTCCATCAATGTAAATTTTTTCTATTGTACCATCTACATTCTTAATTTTTATATAACTTTTTGTTTCCCTAACTAGCTCTGCTTCTTTTTCTATTTCTAAATTTCCAAATTTAAACTTTACTTTATTCATTTGAGGTATATAAACATCTTTAGCACATATAGGTTTATTTTTAGCAATATAGTGGCTTGCAAAATATTTGTTCTTTTTTAGTAAACGAATATCTAAATATTCTTTACACTTAAAATTATTATTTATTTGAATTAATCTTACATCTTGAGTATATATTTTATTTTTATAATTTATATTCTTATTTGATAAAGGAATTACGATATTTTCCTTTGCATATACAAAAGAACTAACAAATAAAATTAAAAGTAGCTTATTAATCACTATGCCATAACCTCCACTAATGATCCACCATTCTTTTCAGTTATCTCATCAATAATTTCTTTATACATTTCTTTTACAGGTAATACAATAGAAGCAAGTTTTCCATTTAAGTCATAAAGTTCACGTAAACCTAATTCTAATTCATCTATACTATTTTTATATATAGATATATCTTTTCCACTTTTATACTCTTCAGATAACTCAACGTTTAATTTTTGTTTCAATTCTGATAAACTATCCATTAATGTAAGTTTTACAGAATTTCTTGTAACTAAGCTTTCATGATTAGCTTTTTTTACATCATTAATATCTAATAAAATAGACTTTTTTAATTCATCAGTAGTACTTTGTAACTCTAGTATTGTAATATCAATCATGATTTTTTCTCACTTAAAAATTTATATAACATATCACTTATTCCTAGTGAGCCTGAAGACTTTTGTGATAGAGCATCAGTATACATACCTTTAATTATATCTGAACCAGTACCTTCTCCTGCCATTTTAGAAGACTTCAAAGAGGTTTCTAAAATTTGATTCATAAAAAATGATTCAAAACTATTGCAAACATCTCTTAGTGCTTTATCAGTTTTAATATTTTTATCAGAAACACCATCTAAAGAATGTGGCTTTAAACTATTCATATCCAAAAATTGATTACTTATTTCCATTTTTTATTCCCCTATTCAGCTATTCTATCAAAAAAGCTTTCATCTTGGTCCATTCTATTGCTATCTTTACTTGTAGAAACAAATCTTAATTCAACTCTTCTGTTCTCAAAAGCATCATCACTTTTCGGTCTGTAAGAACCAAAAGCACTTACTTTAAGCGTAGCTGGATCTATTTTATTTTTAATGAACTCTTTTACAACTGATATTGAACGTAATGCAGATATATCCCATGAATCTCGTGGTATTCCATCACCTCGTTGGTAATTTGACCCAGTATGTCCTGCTACTTCTATATCAAATTCCTGAGTCATTGTTCTTAATATTTTGGATACTTTAGTTATAAATCGCTTTGCATTAGGATTACCAAGTTCATATTCACCTTCTTCAAATATAAGTGCAGATGGAATATCTAAAGTGAACTCGTTGTTACCTTTAAGCGTCAATTGAACTTCTTGATTATCCTTATCACTAGTATCATTAAATTCTTGAGTTACTTCTTCAATTAATTGTGCAACATCTGCGGATTCACTATCTTGACCAACATCATCTCCACTTCCAGATTCACTCTTGTCAGCATGATATTGAGATAAAGATTCTTTTTCAGCTTCAGCGGTATCTTGTGCACCTTCAAGAAATCCCATACTACGTCTCATTATTTCAAAATACTCTTCAACTTTCTTTTTATCCATGGTTGCCATAGATAGCAGTAAAATAAAAAAACATAATAACAATGACATAAGGTCACCGAATTGTACTAACCAACCAGGTAAACATTTAGGACAATCAGGACATTTTTTTTTAGCCATTTACTATTACTCTTTATTCTTCCACAGATGGCATAATTGCACCTAATTTCATTTTTACATTTCCTATTGATTCCTCTGATGCAATCATATGTGCACCCTGAATAATGATTTGACAACTTATCATCTCTTTTGAGTGTTTTTCAGAAAGTTTACTTTCAAAAACACCTGCAAATCCTGTACCAATCAAGGCTCCATACATAGTTGTAAGTAAAGCAACAGCCATAGCCGGCCCAACAGCTGAAGGATCAGATAAGTTTGCAAGCATAGCAACAAGACCAACAAGAGTACCAATCATACCCATAGCACCAGCACTTCCACCAATAGATGAGAACATAGATATCATTGTTTTGTGTCTATTTTCCATATGTTCTAATTTTATTTCTAATAGATTTTCTAAAACATCTGGTTTTGTATTATCTACGAGTAAATTGAAAGCTTCTTTAAAAAAAGGATTTGATTCTTCTTGAATTTTTCCTTCAACTGACATTACACCATTTTTTTTGATATCTGTAGCATATATAATTATTTTTTCTATTAATTCATCAATTGGTTCAACTTTTACTGGATTCATTGCTACACCAATAGCTTTTCCAAAACGACTTAATGCATCACCCTCAAATTGTCCCATAGTAACCGAAGCAGTACCACCAAATACAATAATTACAGATGGAATATCAATATATGCACCAAATCCAGCTCCACCAAGTACAATTGCTAAAGCAACTAGTCCCCATACTCCTGCTAATCCACCTGCGGTTGTTTTATCCATCTTTTCTCATTTTATTTAATTTTACCTATATGTTTTATCTTAACACCAAATTTCCCATCAACAATTATAGCTTCACCACTACCAATAACAACACCATTTACTAAAATATCTAAAGGCTCACTTGTCATTTGTGATAATTCTATAATTTCTCCAATATCCCAACTTATAACATCTCGTAATAAACAAACTTTTGTTCCTAGTCTTACGCTCAATCTCATTTTAATATCAAATAGTAATCTTAAATTATCAACAGATTCTTCACCAAGTAACGAACTAATTATCGATGTTGACTTATCTTGACTTTCTTCAGTATTCGTTCCAGCAGGTTCCTCATTGGTAAGAAGATGCGTAAAAGATACAATTGAATCATCAAATGATATATATATTTCTAAATTATCATCATTTAACTTTACAATGAATTTATATATTTTATTACTTTCATTACGTTTAGATAAAGATATAACAGAACTATCGCCCAATGTTGATTTCAATCCCGAAATATCAGCAAATCCTTGTGCATTAACGCTAGTACAAATACTTCCAGATATTGTAGAAATTATTTCCTTAACTGCATCTGTAATTTCATCATCAATTGCATCTTTTAAATCTGTTACTCCACCTAACATTAAATATTCAAATTGTGTTGCAGTATCTGCGGGTATATAATAATTTAAAGTAGCACTTTTGCCAGAGAACTCAAAATTTACAGAAGTATTAATAGATTGAACATCTTCTAAATCACTAGAATCTATTACTACTACCTCTTCAACATTACTACTTGCAGAAAGCAAACTTTCTAGCGTACTAGAAATTTCACTTTTTATTATATTTGATATATCAGATGCCAATTAATTTTCCTATTTTAAGATTGTCTATTACTGTATGCTTCCATTAAACTTTTTTTCAGATTCATCATGTCTTCTGTAGGATATTTGTATTCTATATCCCCTTTTGTTATTCTTACAAAAAAGTCTTTAGTATCCGAATTATAACCAAACTTTACATTATCTAACATAACTTCATTATCAGCTATTTCAGGTTTAGTTTGTGCATTTTTATATTGTTCTTCAGGATCTACTTTTGTTTTTTTATCAGTTTCTTGTATCTTAGAGATTTTTGATACATAATCCACCTGTGTTTGATCCATTATTTCAAGTCTGCCTAATTGCATATCATCCTCCTTGTTTAAAGTTAAATAATTATAACATAAAATTTATAATATGTATACTATTTACTTGGTTATTATAATTCTTCTAAAAAATTATCAAAGTTTTTTAACCGTATATCAACAAGTTTTCCTTTTAATTTATCTCTAAAATATTGTGGTGCACTGTTTAATTTCAAATCTTGCAATAATCTAATACCGCTAAGAAATTTAGCATCTTTGTCTTTATAAAGAAATTCAATCTCAGTTAATGTTGCATATGCCAATTCGGTATTACCAGAGTCAAATAATGCCGCAATTAAAATATAATAAGAATCTATGCTTTGAAGATTATACTCATTATGTATAAATTCTATAATTTTTATTGTTTCTTCTGGATTTCCATTGTATAACTGGACAATAGCTTTTGTTCTTAAATATGACGGACTTTTATTATTATCAATATTAAAATCAGTACGATTAAATATACCCAATGCACGTAATACATCAATATAAAAATCTGTAATAACAAGACTATTTTTCAAAAAAATATTATTATATATTTTAGGTAATTGATCCTGTATTCTTGATATATAAATATAATCATTTTCATTTTTTTCTTTTGCTATTAAATTAAATAAATGTACCAAAGGGTCTTTATCAAATTCAACTAACAATGGCGAACTTTTTGCAATGCCTTCTGTTTTTAAATTTTCAATAAAATACAAAGATCTAAAAAATATCGATTTTTGTTGTTTAGTGCTTAATTTATTTTTATCAAGCTTAATAGAACTATCAATAAATATCTTATACATATACTTTGCTAGATATTCATATGAACCATTTTTTGTTAATATGTTTTTCTCTAGAAACTCTAAAAAAACTTTATCTTCATTAACATTAAATTTTTTTGTAGTGATAAAAGTCATTACAGAATATAGTTTATTACCGTGATCTAAGTTATAAGCTTTTTTAAAATACTTGTAAGCATTATTATAATCATAAATTTGAGCATAAGACAGTCCAAGATTATAATATTCATAAGCTTTTGTATCGTATTTTTCATCAATCATTTTTTGCAATGTCTGAACTCTTTTAATCGGGTCTTCTTTAATAACCTTTAAAAACTTTGAATTATACCCAATCATCATATTTAACTCATGAATACTATCTTTATTTTTAATAATAAATCCATTTGTTTCATTTACATTCATTTCATCATAATCTTCAAAAATAAATGGCGCAAAATAATATGCAAAGTCAAGTTTTAAATCAAAAGAAGGATTTGTAACTTTATCAAAATATTCTTTTGGTGTAAATTTTTCGTTATTGAAAAATAGTTCTAATTCAAGTGATTTATTTGTGTGAAATATTTTTTTTCTTTCTTCAATTTTTAATATATCTTCAGTAACGTTAGCAATATCATTTGCTTTTAAATTTCTATAAAGCTTAAACCACATTACTTCATTTTTTGCTTTGTCACCTTGTGCTTCTTGCAATGCCCTTTCTAAATAAAATTTTGCTCTATCATAGTTTCTTAATTTCATACACAACATTGCAACTTTTAATTGAGATATATTTTTTATACCCTCTGAAATCTTTAATGCTTTTTTATAATTTTTTTGTAAAATTAAAGTATCTACAACCAATAGTTTTTCATGTTCTGTTAAACGTTTTGCTTTGTTACTTACTTTAGTGATTTCATCAATGTAATCTTTATTATTTGTAATTTTATATAAATAATATGCTGCGCTGAAATACGAATATTTATCTTTGTATTGTAATTCTTTAAAATCATATATCTTTTTTAGATAAAGATATGCATTATTTTCAGATTTCAATTTATAATACGCAATACCAATATTTAAATAAGAAGGAACTTTTAATATTTTAGATGATTGTTTTAATAGTTGTATTGCATGAAGATACTTCTCTTGCTCCAAGTATAATACAGCTGTATTAAACTTTAATAGTAATTCTCTTTTTTCCTGTTTGCTTTGAAGATTTTTATGTTCAAATAATATTTGAGGTTGTGATTCAATTGTTTTATTTTCAACAGAAAGTAAAAGTAATGGACAAAATAAAATAAAAAAGATACTTTTTTTCATACCAATCCTATTTTATTGTAGTGTACCAACTGAGGCATATAATTCATTAATTCTTTCTTGAAGAAGTTTATTTCTATGATCCAGTTCAGTATTTTGTAATTTTAGATCTTGAAGATCTTCTCTTGTACTTTTCAAGCTATCTTGAGAATCTTCTATTGTCTCAAGAGAAAACTTTACTTGTCTTTCAAATTTCTCTTTTAACTTCTCTAAATTATTATTCTTTTCTTCCACCATCTCTTTTTCTTCCGTTATTTTACGATAAAGAGATTTATACACATTCATACTACTATAAAAATATATCGTAAGTACTCCAAGTATTGATAAAAGTAAAAAATTGTCCATTTAATATACCTATCTTTTTAATTGAATTAATGTAGTTAATATTTGATCAGCAGTTGTAATTGATTTAGCATTTGCTTCAAATGCTCTTTGAAATACCATCAAGTTAACTAGTGATTCACTTAAATCAGCAGTTGATAGCTCTAACTGACCACCTTTAACCTCTGCCATTTTATCATTATTTTCGTTGAAGATTGCTGTTCCACTTCTAATTGTTGATTTAAGTAAGTTATCACCTATAGCTTCTAATCCTCTATTATCTGTAAATCTTGCAACAGCAACTTGTCCAATAGCAAAATCAACACCATCTTGTTGCATAGTAATTAAACCTGTGTTATCAACACTAAATGCACCAAATGCACTATCTGTGATACCTAAAGTATCTAATCTTAATTGTATATCACCTTTTGACGCTGTTTGATTAATCGTTGTCGTAATTTTTAAAAATTCTGCTGCTGCACCTTCTCTACCACTGTAATTTGGATCTTTTAACAATGTTGCACCTGGATTCGTTGATAAATACGCAGTATTTTCAGAATCAGTTGATGCAATGGTTGTATCTGTCCCCCCACTAGATACATCTGTTACAACTGAAGTTGTATTATATGTAATAATAACAGCATCACCATTAGCAACAACAGAAGTAATCTCAGAATTAGGTGTTGCTAGTAAATCAGAGTTTATTTGTGCTGCCATTGCTGTTGCAACTTCTGCAGGAGTCATCGCAGCTGTTGCAGTAATTGAATACGTAACTGGAGTTCCTGCATTAGCGGGTGTTTCTATATCTACGGTAATAGTACCATCTCCATTTGCACCTGTAGTGAAAAGTACTTGCTCTACCTCTTGTCTTGCTGCTGTACTTGTACCTGTCATGGTACCAGTAAATTCAACATCATCATTTGCATCAAGCGTTTTTATAACAAGATTTCCATTTATATTATATGCTTTTACGTGATCTGCCAACTCACCTATTGCACTTGTATTAGTATTAATCATAGCAACCCATGCATCTAAATCAGCAGGTGTTCCGGTTAATGGAATAGTTGGAATAGTTTCATTCATCATTGTATCTTTATTATAAATATCAATCTGATAAGTATAAGTTCCTATACCATCAAACAGTATATCAGAACTTGGATAAACGTCCATTTGTTTACCTGATATAGCAGTCGCTAAAGATTTTTCAATAGATTCAATATGTCCCATACCTGACCCTAGAACTGCTTGTTGAAGATTAGTATTAACACCTTTAGTAGTTTGATTACTATTACTTGCATCAGTCCAACCAAACTCTGTAATTCTAAATGCTTTACCAGGTATTAAAGATTCTAAAACTACTTGCCCTGTTGCTGAGCTTGTATTTATTTCATATCCAGTAGCTGCAACATCAGCTAAATTTGCATTAAACCCTGTTGTATCAGACATTAAATCAACAAAATCTTTCATTGTAGTTTCATTGTCATCTCGAAAACTTACGGAATATTTAGTACCATCTATATATGCATATACTTCATCACCTTCAGCAAGTGCAGCATTGTCCATATCAAAATCTAGTAAATCTCTTTGTGATCTTGATACAGATGCAGTTGGTTTTGGATCAGCTTCAGAGTATACAGTTAACGCTGCATTATACTCAGTAATAAGTGCTTCTACATCTGCTTTTTTTGTCGATGCAGATTTATATCCTGCACCTGTATAAATTACTTTACTATCAGATACTGCGGTAGTATTATAATCAGTAGCCTTAGCAGCAATAGTTTCTATTGAAGATGTATCTCGTATTACTTTATTTCCAAGCACTTTACTAAAATCATTTGTAAAAAATGTTGCATTTGAATCTGTAGATATAATATCATCAGGTGAAAGGCTAGCTATTGCCCATCCTTGAACATTATTTTGTCCTACATCTTCTAGGTTTCCAGACTCACCCATTCTAAAGTTACCTGCTCTAGAATAGTATGTATCATTCCCATCAGATAATTGAAAAAAACCATCACCAGAAAGAGCCATATCATATGAAACTCCTGTGATTTTTAAATTCCCTTGAGTATACATCTTTTCAACATCAAAAGAAGTAACCCCTTTACCAATTTTATCTTGATACATTTGATCAGCAAAAGAAACTCTTGATGCTTTATAACCTATTGTATTAACATTTGCAATATTGTTTGACTCATTGTCAAGCCCCATTTGTGATCCGCTTAATCCTGAGATTCCCGTCCAAAGTGCTCCAACCATAATGATTCCTTTAAATATAAAATACGAACATTTACTATGCTCAAATTTAAATATTTAGAATTAACTCTAAATACTTAAACTAAAGCACTTATTTTGTTTTAAGTGCTAATGCTGTTTTTAATAATTCATCTGAAGTTGTTACACTTTTAGAATTTGCATCAAATGCTTTTTGCCAAACCATTAAATTAACTAATCCTTCTGATAAATCAGTAGAACTTACTTCTACATAATTATTAATTACCTCTGCCTTTTCAGCGACAAATAAAGGATCTCCTGATTCTGATGTAGCAGAATATAAATTATGTCCCTCAGGTCTTAATGATGAACTGTATTGAAATAACACTGGAGCTAATTTTGCAACTAAAAATTTTGCTCCATTTTGAGTAAGATAAATATCTCCATTATCATTTTCTAAACTACTTATTGTATTATCACTAATACCTAAAGTATCTAAATCAAGAGATATCTTACCTAAACTTGGGGGTGTTCCACTTGGTGTTTTTGTTATTTCTGTTTGTACCGATGCAATTGCTCCACCATTTACTTCAATTAAACTTTGTAATTTTGCATATAATGCATCAACTAAATTTTGTCCAGAACCTGATTCTTGTGAAACAGGATTGATAACTAAATTTTGACTATTAACTTGAGCTTTTGATACAGTAACTTTTGCCCCAGCAATCATTGATTCAACTGTCAACTCACCTGTTGTAGTGTCTACTCTCGTTGTTAATCCAGCAGTTCTGTTTATTGTGTCAGATAAAGCTTTTAATGTAGTTTCCACATCAGTATCAAAATCTTCTTGATATTTTACACCATTTATTGTTATTTCAGCTCTATAATTACCAGAAGTATCTGTTGTGAGTGGATAAGTAATAGTATCAATATGTACTGATGCGGGAGTTCCTGTTGTTATATCTTTTTCATATGCCAAAATTGCACTTTGATATGCTGTTCTTAATGCTTCGATATCCCCTACGCTTGAGTTTTTAGATTTATAATCCGTTCCACTTACACCTGTACCGATAACATACACTGAATAATTTGGTAAACTTTCACCAGAGTTAATCAACGCAGCACCTTCGTCTGTTAATTGAATCACTCCAGAAGCATCAATTGTTATATTTCTTTGATCACTTAAACTCAATTGTTCTAAAGCATTAACGGTCACATTTCCAACGGTAGTACCCGCAGTAACTGGTGCTGTTACGGGAACATCTGTTATTTCAAGTGTTTTTGATTTAGTATAATCAGTTGCAAATACATTTAATGAAATTATAGTAGTATCATCCTCTATAATTGAACTTCCTATATTTTTTGAAAACTCACTTGTTATTTTGTCACCACTTACTACAGGTAATATACCCATTATATGCATCTCATTTACATCAACTAAATTACTATTTGCATCTTTTCTAAAATTTCCAGCGCGTGTATAATACACTGATTCATCTTGAGGGTCAGTAACTGTAAAGAAACCTTCACCATTGATAGCAAAATCATAATCTAAACCAGTTTGTTTAAGTGACCCTTGATTAAAATTTTTAATGGGTTCATTCATTGTTACACCCATTCCAATTCCATCTTGATACATCATATCAGAAAAGGAAACAGTATCTGATTTAAAACCAACTGTATTTACGTTGGCTACATTATTTGATTCAACATCAATTGCTTTTTGAAATGACAATAACCCTGACATACCATTGTAAATTGAACCATTCATAGTTAATCCTTATCTTACTTCATCAATATTGCTTAGTGCAATTAAGTTTGTATTCTCTGCATATTTGATAGAAGAACCAGCAAATACATATTTTTCTTTAATAGCAGCATCAGTAATAGCAACATTATCTTTATCTAATATAGACAATGTTCCATCTGTATTATATGTAAATCTTCCGCTAGCATCTAATTCAACATGATAATCTGTCATTGTATCACCATCATAAATATTTCCATTTGCATCATAAAGTACTAATTCGTCAGTAGTTGAATCTTTAAGTCCATCAACAATACCAACAAGTTCTCTAGCATTTACAAATAATTCACCGTCTTTATTTTCTACAGTTTCCACTTTATATGATTTTAATAATCCATCAGATGATTGAGATCCATCCTCAACAATATGTCCAATCATATTTGATGCAGTTGATAGTGCAGAAGATGCATATGCCGCCTGCATTTTAGTCATAGCAGCAGCCATATCTTGGTTTGATTCAATTGTTGACATTTTTAATTGACTGTCCATTAAAGCAGCACTATCCATAGGTTTGGTTGGATCTTGTTGTTTCATCTCTTCTAACATTAGTTTTAAAAAATCATCATTTGTTAGTTTATCATTACTTACAGCTGTTGTATATGCATTTCCATCTACACCTGTTGCACTATTAGTCACTACATTATCTACTGCCATAATTTACTCCTATACTGTTTTTTCATCGAAAAAGAAATTTACTACTTTTTCTGGACTCATTGAATCTTGTACTCTTATTGCAAGTTTTTCATCAATTACAATTATATCACCAATACCAATGACTCTTTCATTGACAAAAATATCGCCACCGCCACCGGCAACTTTATTTAATGCTATGATATCACCTTCAGTAAAATCTAAAAAATCTTTTACCGTTATATCTGTGTGTCCTAGTATTACATCCACTACGGCTTCTGTATCAACTAGAACATTATAATCTTGTGTAGTAATTTCCATATTTATTCTTTATAATCTTATTTTCTAAAATTATATCATAAAAAAGTTTATTTTGTATAATATTTAAGTGTATTTAAGTGTATATAGTATAATAATGAAATATTATACTATTAATTTATTAGATAAGTGCGTCTAAAGAGCCAAGCATAGTCTCAAGTTTTGATTCAATGCTTCCATCAAAATTGCCTAAATCACTGGCAATTACAACTCCACCTGCTGTTACATTTGAATCTTCTTGTAAATTAACAAAACTGTCAAAACTTAATTGATCTTTTAAGATAACATAATCTTTTGGATTTAAATGTATTGTAACTTTAGATGAAACTTTAATTTTTTCCATCATGCTTTTAATTGTTTCATGTGCAATAGCAGCTGAGTTTTCGCCAACTTCAATTCCTATAATCTTTTTTGCTATCGAATAAGATGTTTTTACTAGCTTTGTTTCCATCTGAAATGTTGCTTGCTCAAAAAAAGTTGAATAATTTTTAAGATCTTTTAAAGCTTCAACTAATTGGCGATCTAAATCTCTACCCTTTACACCATCATTTTCAATTGATTCAACACGTTGTCCAATATGCATCAATGTCTGTTGTAAGTTTCTTATCTCTTGAAGTACAGGATCAACATTACCATTAATAGATTTATCATTTAAAACTGCTACATTTTTCATATCTGCATTTTGATTTTGGTCATTTGTAATAAAATTACCTAACTCATATGGTGTTGTACCTTCACTACTCTTAATTACCTGAGAAGCTGTATTTACATTATTTGTTGACATTATTATTCCTCCTCAATTCGTTCAATTTCACCACTTTCTAACAATCTCATAGCTACATCTAAAATTTTTCGTTGAGCATCTTCAATATCTTTAATTTTAGTTCGACCTAACATCTCAAACTCTTCTTTAAATCTATCTCTTGCTCTTTGAGACATAGAACCCATAATAATTGCCATATCTTCTTCTGTTGCATTTTTTAAAGCTATAGTTAAGTCTTCAGTTTCTACATTACCTAGTACTTTCATAATATCATTTGGATCAAGAGCAAGTAAATCCTCAAATACAAACATATTTTCTTTTATTTTAGCTGCTAAAACTGGATCTAAACCATTAATATTTTCTAAAATATCTGTAGACTTAGAACCCATTTTATTTAACATATCAGCCACAGTTTTTACTCCACCAACTGTTACAATAGAAGCAAGTAATGACTCTAGTTTTTTCTCGAGTACTTGAGACATAGACCTAACAATACTTGGCGAAACATCTTTAATTGTTGCCATCTGCATAGATATTTTAACTTTTAACGTATCATCTAGCTTAGACAAAACTGCTGAAGCATCTTCAGCATCCATATGTGCTAAAACAACAGCAATAGTTTGTGGAGATTCATCTTTTATAAAATCTGCAAGTTGCTTAGGATCAATATTTTCTAAATATGCAAAAGATTGCTTTGCTTCTTGTAGTCTTGCTAGTTTTGCCAGTACTTTGTCAGCTTCAGCTTTACCTAATGATTTATATAAAATATCTTTCGCATAATCAAAACCACCAGAACTTATATAGGAACTAGACTGAATAAATAAATGAAATTCTTCAAGTATAGCCAGTGATGTTTCTTTGTCAATAGATTTTATTTGTGTGATGGAGACAGATAGGTCTTCTACAATTTCCTTTGGTAAACTAAGAAAAATTTTAACTGTTGCTTCTTCTCCAATTAGGACACAAAAGTGAGCAACTTTTTCTATCATAGGCATACCATCTAACGTATTTTTTACAGATTCTTTAGCCATTCATATACCTTTTAAGCTTTTTTCAACTTCGAATCACCTTCACTCAATAACATCAATATCATTTGTGCTATATCTTCAGGTTGTTCGTTTACACTTTTTTCAATTTGTTCTATAAGTACTTCATATTTTGCAGATTCTTCAGCACTTAAACCATCTAAATTACTTAAAATCTGACTTTTAACCTTTGCTTTTAGTTTACTTTGTTCTGTTCTTGAATCAAACTCATCGAATAATTTTTCCATCTCTTCATCAGGGGCACCTTCAGAATTAGATCCTCCCCCTCCAACTAATGCAATTTCATTGTTGGCAATAAATTTTTTATAAAATACAAATAATAAAATCATCGCAACTAAATATTGTATATATTCACTATATTCTTTAATCATTGATTGAGTAGATAAAAGCCCTAAGCTATCATCACTAGATGTAGCCACTTCTGCAGTTTCATCTCCAAAAGGTTGTAGTCCAATAAATTTAAACGATTTAACAGTTACACTATCCCCTCTTTGTTCTTGATAACCTATTGCAACTTGTACAATTGAATTTAAACTATTTATAAATTCTTCTTTATTATCAAGCTTCTCTAAGACAGCTGAATCATATGTAACCGCTGCTGTAATTTTAGAAATTCCAGCGTATGCATTATTTTTTTGACTTATTATTTTTTTAGAAATTTCATAATTTGTAACATTTTTCGCTTCTTCTTTAGAAGTTTTTGTAGTTTTTAGTTTATTCTCTTCTTCTGGATCTTGAATATTGCTTTCTGCTCCTGGAATTCCACCTTGTTGTGGTTCTTTAGCATCTGATTGCGCAGCAATTTCAGTTGTTTGTTGACTTCTTATTGTCCCTTCAGGTTCATAAATTTCTTCATTAATTATCTTTTTTGTAAAGTCTAATTCAATAGATACTTTAGCAACAATTCTTTGATCACCCAAAAATGGTAACAACAAATCCTTAATCTTATTTTCATAATCATGCTCTAACTTCGTTTTATACTTTTCATGTTCAATATACTTTAAACTTTCAGCACTTTCTGCATTATTCTCTAATAAAGAACCATTTTGATTTATTAATTTTATATTTTCTGGTTTTAATTTTGGTATTGCAGAGGCAATAAAGTTTTTAATTCCTTCTATTTGTCGAGGAGATAATGCTGTACCTTCACGTAAATTTAATACAGCTGATGCGGTAGGATCAGTTTTTCTCTGAGTAAATACAGATTCTTTAGGTATTGCGATTTTTACTGTAGCAGATAAAATTCCTGAAATAGATTCTAGTGAACGACCAAGTTCACCTTCCAATGCCCGTAAATATTTTACTTTATTTTCAAAATTTGTTGTTCCTAATGAACTTTTATCAAAAATTTCCCATCCAGTATGTTTTGTTGTAGAAGCATCACTTGTAACAAGTTTTATCTTTGCTATATTGATATTATTTTTATTTGTACGTAATGTTAAATTATTACCCGATCCAACAATCGAATAAGGAATTGAAGAAGCATCGAGTTCGCTACTTGCTAACATAACTTGTGTTTTTGTTAAATTTGCTGCAATTGTATAATTTAATTCTTCATCTTTTGATTTAATATTTGAATAAATCAGTAAACCAATTAAAAATAAAAATAAAACAGAAAATCCACCAATTATTACAGCTCTTTGAGCAGAATTGAGATTATTTATAAACTTAAAAATTTGTTCCATATGTATTATATCCTATTAGTTTTTACTAGAAGCATCTATCATCGTTTTAAACCATGCAGAGTCTTTTTTAATTGAACTTTGTACAGCATTGAACATTATGGAATTCTTAGACATTTCACTCATTTGTGTATCCAAATTTACATTGTTGCCATCATTTTGTTCAACTAAACCTTTTACTTCATAAATATCAAAATTTGTATCAGTTTTATCATTACTTAGTGACATATGCATATTATGTGTTGTAGTCAACTTTAGATCATGTGCTTCATTAGACTTTTGCAATTGATCTTTAAATTTTAATTCTTTTGTTTTATAGTCAGGAGTATCTATATTTGCAATATTTGATGAAATAACCTTTTGTCTTTCACCTCTATAATTTAACTGCTGAAATAAAAGATCTGTTACACTACTTGGTTGCATATCATATCACCTGTTATCTTTGATTTCCAATAGATTCAATTACTTTTCCATTAATTTGATCTATTCCTGTAATCGCTTTTTGAGATTGCTCAAATTTTCTCTGAGCTTCAATTAATCCTACCATCGTTCTAATTGTATTGACATTACTTTGCTCTAAAGAACCTTGAAGAAGATATTCAGAATTAACAGCAACTGTCTCTATCTTTTTATCATCTAATGCTTTGTAGTTATTATTTCCAATTTTATCTAAGTTTTTGTAATCTGTTTGTATTAAGGATATTGTATTTGCAAAATTTGGATTATTAATATCTACAGCTACATTATTATTATCTAACACATAATAACCATTTTGATTTATCAATTTTCCATCAATTGTCTTAAATGATCCATCTCTTGTATATTCAATATTTCCCTGATCATTTTGCACCTTAAAAAACATATTTCTATCTTTTAAAGCAAAATCTAAATTATTGCCAGTTAATTTAAGTGCTCCAACAGTTTCACTTTTATAACTATCATCAATTTTAGGGATGGTATCCATCACTAAGCTTTCTTTTAAAACAACTTCATCTTTTTTTTCTTGTTGTTTTAAATATCTATTAAATGTACCTTCAACTAAGTTTTCTTCCTTGAAGCCAACTGTATTTGCATTTGCTAAATTATTTGATATAGTATCTACTCTATTAAGTTGATTTACCATACTTGCAGTTAATTGATGTATACCTTGTGTCATAATATTCCTTCTATTCTGCCGTAAACTCTGAAATTAATGATTCAATGTCATCACTATCAACAATATCATTTGAATCACCTGAAATGTGTTTTGCAATTTGAACTTCTGCTTTTCCTGAATCATCTTCGAATATACCATTTAAATAACTACTTAATTTTTTAATTACAGCCATTACTCTTTCGATTTTTTGTCTATTTATATCATGGTATTGCATCAATTCCATTGCTTCAAATACTTTGTTATTTTCTGCATCAACTTTTGAAGATAAATCTTTTGAAGTTTCTAATAATTCTTTTGCATTATCCAAGTTCTCCGTAAAAATACTAACATTAGGAAACTTTACAGATAAAGACTCTAATAATTCAGCCTGTTTTTCAATAAATTCAGACATATTTTTATTGTATTTTGCGATTTCTGCATTTTCATCCAAAATAAAGCTTAATACATCAAAGATTTGAGAAGCTTTCTCTTCACTATCGTCTGCTACTTCATTAAGCTGGTTTACAACTTTATTTTCATCACTTACTGGCAATGGATACTGACTACTGTTTATTTTTTCTTCCATTTCAGTAACTTCAGAATTATCAGTGGTTTCAGATACTTCATCTTCATCATCAACTATTCCATCAATTCCAGCTAATATATCATCTACATTAATATCTTCTGTTACTTCATCATCAACTATTCCATCAATTCCAGCTAATATATCATCTACATTAATATCTTCTGTTACTTCTACATTATCAGCACTAGTATTCTCATCAAGAGTTTCCTCTTTTTCATCTACTTCACTAAGCGATATTTCTTCTTCTACTTCGTCAACTTGTATATCATCCGCACCGCTCATCAATGCTTCAATTTCTTCTTGACTCATGCTCATAGGTTATCCCTTAACTAGACCATCTAGTTTTTCTTTTAAAATTTCAGCACTAAATGGTTTAACAATGTAATTATTAACACCTGCTTTTAAAGCAGTAATAACTTCACCTTTTCCACCTTCAGTTGTTATCATTACAATCGGTATTTTTTTATTAACTGCTCTAATAGTTTTAACCAGTTCTAGTCCATTCATATTTGGCATATTCCAGTCTGTTAAAACTACATCATAGTTATTGTTATCTTGAAATAATTTCCATGCTACAACACCATCTTCTGCTTCATCAAAATCTTCCTTTGGTACACCTAATTGTTGAACTACATTTCCTATGATTCTTCTCATTGTCGAACTGTCATCTACTATTAATATTCTCATAATATCCCTTTGTCATCTAAAATACTAGATACATTATACTTAAATATATTTAAAATTTATCTTAATTTTGTTTTATATATTTTTAATACAATATCTAGTAAAATATTAGTAATTAATACCACAAAGGATAATACATGATAAGAGGATTATACACAGCAGCAGCAGGTATGACAGCTCAACAAAAAAACATCGATGTTATATCAAACAATATTGCCAATGTTAATACAAATGGATTTAAACAAGATAGAGCAGAATTTCAAGATCTTATGTATCAATCATTAAACTATACAGCAGGAGCTACTTCTGCTACGACTAATAATCCTACTGGTATAGATACAGGATTAGGAGTTCGTGTTTCAGGAATCCAGAAAAACTTTATTCAAGGTAACCTAAAAGAAACTGGTAATACATATGATGTAGCAATACAAGGAAATGGTTTTTTCCAAATAACAACACCAGCTGGAGAAACAGCATATACAAGAAATGGTGCATTTAAACTAGATAGCGATGGTGCAATTGTTGATGGACAAGGATTTAAATTAGAACCTGAGATTGTTATTCCTTCAGATTTAGTAAAAATATCAATTGCTCAAGATGGTACAGTAACTGGACAAAATGCAACAACTGGTGATATCTCAACATTAGGACAAATCTCTTTAGTAAACTTTATTAATCCTGCAGGATTAGCACCTCAAGGGGATAGTTTATATTTAGCTACAGATGTATCTGGAGACCCAATTGAAGCTACACCTGGACTAGAAGGAATTGGTACAATTAGACAAGGTATGATAGAGGGTTCAAATGTTCAACTTGTAACAGAGATGGTAGATTTAATTACAGCACAAAGAGGGTATGAAGCAAACTCTAAATCAATTAATACAACTGATTCAATGCTTCAAACTGTAAATCAACTAAAAAGATAATAATAGTAATAATTAATATGGATTTAAGTGAACTAAAAAAAAGACGTGAAGAAAAACTTTTAGAGCATAAACGGAAAAAAAGAGCTTATTATCTTAAATCCAAAATGCTAAAAAAGAAAACTGAAGTAAAAAAAATAAATTCTATTGATTATGAAGTTGAACTCTTTGGTGGTAACTTTGCCGATAAACTTAGAGATATAGCAAAAAAGCAGAAACTGCATATCCAATCAAGAGAAGAGATTATTCAAAAGAAAATTACTGAGTACCGCACAAAGAAACAAAAATATTATGAAGAACACAAAGAAACTCGTTTGGAATATGATAAAGAATATAGAGATAAGAAAAAAGAAAAGCTAAAAGAGTATAGAAAAGAATATTATCGAAAAAATAAAGAAAAAATCTTAGCACAACAAAAACAAAATAGATTAAATAAGAAATTGGAACAATAATATGGCATCAGATTTATCAAAATTAATACAAGAAAGTATTACGCTAACTTTAAATGGACTTCTTGCAAAAGATGCAAAAATTCTTCAACTTACGCAAGCACATGAAAAAGACCTCCAAAATCTACAGGTTTTAAAGGTACAATCTGTATTTGACTTTTCCAATTTCTCCTCAGAATTTTCATTTTTTGTTCCAGCGAAAAGTTGTTCTTTAATTTTTAATACAATGATGGGTTCCCCTATAACAGAACTATCTGATGAAATAGATGATGATGCAGAAGATGCTATTGGAGAATTTATATCTAACACATCAGGAAGCTTAACAACATCAATTAATGGGACTGAACTAGAGGACATCGGTCAAACAAAATTTAATATTGCTCATAAGGAAATTGTTGAGGGTAATGATGTATTAAATTTAGACAATACATATAGATTTAAAATAGACCTAGAAGGAAGTGAATTAATAATATTCATCACATTTGATGAGCCTATTTTACCTTTTATTGCAGAGATTGCTTCTTCTGAAATTACACACCATGAAGAGACAAAAATAGTAGAAGAAGAAGAAGTAATTGAAAATAAAGAAGAAATAGAAGAAAAAAAAGAGAAACCTGAAGATCTAGATACTACGGAAGATAAAAAGGATCAAGAAATTATAAAAAAAGAAGTAGACCCTAAAGAAAAGAAACTGAAAATTATAATAATTACTGTAGCATCATTATTAGGATTAGTCATTCTCTCTTTTTTAGTTATGTACTTTTTAGGTACTTTCGAACCAGAACCAATTCCTGAAAAAAATGAAGATATCAATACAACTAAACCTATTAAAGATCCGAATCAAGTAGACGTAATAAAATATACAACTTTAAAAAAAGTAGTATTTAAAGAAAATGATATTGACAAAGATAGATTAAATAATAAATTAACAGAATTAACAAAATATCGAGTATTAAATAAAGAGGAACTTGAAGCACAAAAACTCGCTGAAAAAAATAGGTTATTTGAACTAGAAAGAGAAAAAGAATTACTAGAGTTTTCAAAGAAAAACCACGAAGAAGCAATTTTTGAAAAAAAAGAACTTGATCGACCTAGAATAATTGATAAAAAAACAAAATTTGAAAAAGAAACTTTTACTATTCAAAAAGATGACGTTAAAATTATAGATAATACTTCTAAAATAATTAAAGTAGAGAATGAAGAGACAATTAGAACATTAAATTATGTCGTAACAAGTAGTCTAAAATATAGTTTATTTAAATCCTTAGTTCAAGAGACCAAAACAGAACAAGCAAGAATATCTATATGTAATAATTTAAGTGGTAAAACAACAATATACATAGGACCATTTGAAACAGAATCATTACAGCAAAAAATGGTTGAATTAATTCAAAAAAACAACTCCAATATAAATGTAAGTTTAGAAAAAATTTCGGAAGAAGAATTTAATACTAGATGTAATCTAGAATAACATTAACTATCTCTTTTCGGGTAGCTTCAAAACTATTAAAAGAGATACTAATACCCGCTGAATTTTTATCCCCTCCACCATTAAACTTACGTGCAATTAATGATGCATCAACCTCTCCTTTACTACGTAAAGAACAGTTTACCTTATTATCAACAACTCTAAAATAAGCAACAATATTAACAATTCCAATACTTAAGACCATATCAACAATATCATCACATTCATTAATTTTAGCACCCGTTTCATTAAGCCATGTTTCCTCTAAATACACGACTCCTAGTTTACCTTCAGAAAAAAGTTCTAGAGTATCCATAATTTTAGGTAATACTCTAAACCTAGCTAATGAGTCTCTTTTATGTAATTTATCAGAAATAGAAGATATATTAATATTACACATTACTAAGTCTGATATAGCATTAAATGTTCTATAATCTGTATCTTTTGTAGTAAAGCCAATACTCTCATCATAAATCCCAGCATACAAACACTCTGCCATATTTTTAGATATATTTAATTCATTTATTTTAAAAAAATAATATAGTAACTCTACAGTACTTGTTTTGGAATGATCAATAATATTTAGATCTGCAAATTTATTGTTTAATTGATCGTGATCAATAGAAATACTTTTTATATCTTTTAAGAATTCATATCCTACCTGATATTCACATTCACAGTCTACATAAATAATCAAATCATAATACTTAGGTAAATTCTTAGAAATCTTATTATATCGGGATAAAAAATCAAATTTTCTTGGTAATTCTTCAGATATATTATACATATGATGTTTTATTTTATTTTCATGAAAATAATTACTTAATGATAATGAACAACACAATGTATCTGCAGAAGTATTTTTATTTGAAATAATCAATATATAATGAGCTTCTTTTATCTCATTATACATCTGTTTAAATAAAATATTATTTTGCATTCATATATCCTAGTTCTATAAGTTTATCATAAATTTTCCCCGACATAGGACCAGCTGCACTTCCTCCATGTCCACCATGTTCAACTAATATTGTAACAACAAATTTTGGATTTCTATATGGAGCATAAGTAGTTAACCAAGCTTGAGAACGTTGAAAATACTCTAACTCATGCTCTTTCATTCTCTTCTTTTCTGACTGCGGAATTCCTACAACTTGTGCTGTTCCTGTTTTAGCAGCAACTTTTGTTTTTGACTTAATATAATGAACTGCAGTTCCCAAGGGCTTATTAGCAACTGCATACATACCTTTTTGAATGATTCTTAAATCTCGTTTTGATATATTTGTATCAACACTTTCTATCAAGGAATCATCTTTTAAAAAATGAGGAATTTGTAATTTATTTGTCGCCATTGCACCAGTATATCGTGCAATTTGCATTGGAGTAACATTAATGAACCCTTGTCCTATTGATGCAACAACAGTTTCACCAACATACCAAGGAAGTTTTCTTACCTCTTTTTTCCATTTTTTATTTGGATTAATTCCTGCTGATTCACTTGGAAGATCTACACCTGTTTTTTTGCCAATTCCGAATCTATCTAATGTATTGTGAATATTATTAATACCAACTTTTAAACTTCCTTTGTAAAAAAAGTCATCGCAACTTTCACTTATTGCTTTTTCAAATGAAGTGTGCTTATGTCCTTTATCATTCCAACACCTAAATTTTCTATTACCTAATTGCATCTCTCCATTACAATAAACCCTAAATTTTGGCGAAATTTTATTTTCTAAAAATGACAATGCAACACCCATTTTCATAACTGATCCTGGTGGATAGGTACCATTAATCAACTTATTTGTAAAAGGGTGATTAAAATTATCTTGAATCTCTTTCCATGCCTTATGACTTATTCCATTTACAAAAAGATTATTATCGAATTCAGGAAAACTTCCCGCAGCTAATAATTCACCATTATTGACATCCATAACAATTACTGCACCAGCTTTATCGCCAAATAGTTCATGAATATATTTTTGTAGCTCAATATCAATAGTTAATTTAATATCTTTTTTTTCAGGTTTAACCTCTTTCAAAATCTTAATTTTTTGATACAATGAATTGACCTGTACTTCTTGATAACCTAATTTTCCACGTAATTCCTTATCATAATATTTTTCGATTCCTGTTCTACCTGATGTATCATAATATTTAGTTGATTCATCTTTTAAAATATCTTTTTTTGTTGTTTTACCCATATACCCTAAAACATGGGCACCCACATCATTATAAAGATATTCCCTAATAGTTGAAGACTTAATTTCAACATTTTCATTGGAATTAAATATAGTATAAAATTTAAAAAAATCATCATAAGATATATAATCTACAATCTTTACTAAATCATGTCTATAAGGAGAATCTAATTGTTTATATTTTCTAATTAATTTTTTATATTTAAAATTTGGAAAATGCTTTACTATTAACTTTGCAACCTCTTCAACATTTTTAAATTTACTTTTACTTCGTAAATGTGGCTTTATATTAATACTAAAACCTACTCTATTAACAGCAAGATACTTACCATTTCTATCCAATATTGAACCCCTTGAAGCGGCTGTATGTATTTTTTTAATATAATTTTTTTGAGAAAGTTTTTCGAAATGTTCGTTAGATAAAATACTTAAATAATAAACCCTTCCCAAAAGAAGTAATATAATAAATAATATAAATCCAATAATTACTTTTAATCTCATAATATAAATCCTACTATTAATATATCAATAAAAAAACTGATTAAAAATGTAATAAGTAAAGATAAATCGAATGAGGAATAGACCTGAACCTGAATATAAAATATTACATAAAAAAGAAATATAAATAAAAAATCCGACATTAGTGAAGATGAAAAAAGATGTTTAATTCTTGGTATTATGAAATAATAAACCAATAAAGCCGTAATTGTTAATGAAAATAACTTCAATCCTTGGGTGTTTTCAATAATAAGAAAAGTAAGTATCGAAAATATAAATACATAATTATGTTCTTTTCTAATTGATATTGTCAAAATTTTAAATACAACTCCAGCAAGAAACAAAGAGATAAAATATGTACTAAATATAATGTTTATTATACAAATTACAAAAAGAATTGTCAGATAAGGTGGTGTATATTTTTTCAACATTAAATTTATAAATCCTCTAGTGTGTTATCTCGAAATAATTCTTGCGAAAGTTTATCATACTCTTGGCTTGATGCTTCTAATTTTAAAGATATTTTTTCGGAAAATATTTTATCAATTATTTTAACATCTGTATTAGATATAAAATATTCTATTTGAGATAACTGAGAATAATCAATTGATAGTGTTTTATATTCTAACTTTACATAACTTTTTAAATGAGCATGTTTTAATACTAAATTAACAGCATCGCTATATGCTTTTACTAAGCCCCCAGTTCCCAAACGAATTCCACCAAAATACCGCACTATTATAACTGCTGTATTAACTAATTCAGCTCCAGTTAACACACTTAAAGATGGCCTTCCACTTGTGCCTTTTGGTTCCCCATCATCACTGCTATTTTCAACAATTTGATCAAATTCATTCAGATATCTATATGCATATACAAAATGCCTTGCTTTAGGGTGTTGCTCTTTTAAACATTTCATCAACTCTTCAAATTTATTATATGATGTGATATAAGTAATAAATTTTGATTTTTTAATCTCTAGAGTTTCAGTATACTCAGATTCGATAAATTGCATTATTGTACTTTACTTTGTAAGATTATTATAAATATCTTTAATACTCTCTCCTGTGAGCTTAGATAGTATTTTGGCTTTTTGTTTAGGGGGAAGTTTTAATTCTAAAATATCATTTTCTGTTATTATTCCCCTATTTAAAAATTCTATATTTTTGATAATTACAACCCATTCACCACGAATAGTTGTTTCTTCTAATTGAGACAGAACACTTTTTACTGTTCCTTTATATCTAGTTTGATATTTTTTAGTCAATTCTTTTGTTAAAAATATTTCTCGATATGGATCTATTTTACTAATCTCTTCAATAAGTTTCATAAGTCTGTGTGGTGACTCATAGAGGACCGCAAGATTTTCACTATTCATTACTTTATCTAACATATCAGATCTATTTGTTCCTTTATGTGGAAGAAAACCAAAAAAAGTAAAAGTAGTATTCACAAACCCACTACTAGCATATGCAGTTAAAATAGCATTAGCTCCAGGTAAGACATCATATTCTATATTATTTTCTAAACAAAAATCTACAAGTAAACTACCAGGATCGCTAACACATGGCATTCCTGCGTCACTCATGTATATACACTTCTTAGTTTCTAGTAAAATTTGGTTATCTTTGGTTAAAAAATCTTTTTCATTATGAGAATGTAAACTGATATATTCAAATTGGGGAAAATTTATCTCAAGTCTATCAGAGATAAGGGAAATAAGTTTTTTTGTAACTCTTGTGTCTTCACACAAAATTAGTTCACCATCTTTTAGAACTTCAATAGTTCTAAAAGATATGTCTCCCAAATTGCCTATAGGAGTGGGAACAAATGCAAGCATTATTTCATTGCGTATCTAGCTTTGAATTTTTCAACTCTACCAGCAGCATCAACGATTTTTTGCTCACCTGTAAAGAATGGGTGACATTCAGAACAGATATCAATTTTCATTGTTTCTACATTTGATCTTGTTTCAAATGCATTTCCACAAGCACAAGTAACTGCACAAGTTTTGTAATCTGGGTGTATCTCTTTTTTCATGATATTTCCTTTTAATTTTATATTAAAGGGTCGAGTCTAGATGTCGCCCTTTATTTAAAGTTGCGAATTATACAAAAATTAAGCTAAAATTAAAATAAATCTATTGTGCTATTATCTTCTTCTTTATAGATAGCAACTTCACCACGACCTTTATTTTTAGCCTCATTTAAAAAATTATCGGCATTCTTTAAAACTTGATTAATATCATCACTATCTTGAGGAAATGAAGAAATTCCAACACAAATAGTCTTTTTCAATATCTGATTCGTCTTTTCATCTACAACTATCTCAGCTTTTGCAAATTCGTCTATGATTCTTTTAGCAATACACTCTGCTTCATCATTTGCCTTTAAATTTACTAATGCAACTAAAAACTCATCCCCGGTTAACCTTGCAACTATATCAAAGTCTTTTATACTTTTATGTATAACTTTTGCCAATTCAATTAGAACCTTATCTCCAATATCATAATCGAATTCTTCGATAACAGCCTTAAATCGATCAATTCCTATCATTAAAAATGATATATTTTCTTCTGTTTTATTTGACAGTGAAATTATTTTATGAATATGTTCTATTAAATATTTTCTATTATGTACGTTGGTGACACTGTCAATTGAAGATGATTCAATATGATGTTTTTTCATAATTCCATTTTGCAAAATTGGAGATATTTGAAAAAAAGCCGCATCTATAAAGTTTTTATCATGATTTATATAGTCATACTCTTCTTGATTTTCCACATTAAACGAAACTATTGCATTTAAATTAGTATGTGTATTAATAATAAAATAAAATGAAAATTCACCATCTAGATAAAATTCTTCACCTTTTTTAAGTATCGAAGTAGTACTTTCATGTTCTAAATCAAATAATGAAAAGCTTACATTCATAACACGATATTTTACATATAGCCAATCAACTAAACTTTCTGCCATTTCATTGAGATTTTCACTATACTGTAGCTGATCATATAAAGAATATATATTGTCAAGCTTATCTAGTTTTGAGTTATCTTCAATAGCTAATTTAATTAGGTTAAGCATTCTTGTTTTCATACTCAAATTCTAACTGTTATAAACTTAGTTTCGAGTAAATTTTATAATTAATATCTTTATATTTGAAACTTAAATAATTAGCATGTAACAGTAACCTCTTATTTCCAGTGACTTTTATTCTATTAACTTCTTCTAATTGCTTTAATAAATATTGATCAGCGATATCTTCACTTATTCCATAAATAGGGTCTCCTACAATTCTATGTCCTATACTTTCAAGATGAACCCTTATTTGATGTTGCCTCCCCGTTAATGGTGTAGCTTCCACTAATGTTTGATTTTTTTCTATGTCATATTTTAATGGTTTAATATAAGTTAATGAATCTTTCCCCTCGACTGACGTTTCCATCTTGACACCAATTTTACTATTTATTGCTTTTCTTATACCACTATCAATTTTTATATCATGTTCAATTTTTCCATCAACAATAGCCAAATAATTTTTATCATACAATTTATTCTCAAACATCTCTTTTAATATAATATCGCTATATTTATTTTTTGTAACGAGTACTAACCCTGATGTTTCTTGATCAATTCTATGTGCTAAATTTGCACTATCTCCAAAATGATATCGTATCTCATCAAGTAAGGTATATTCAGTATTTCGAGAAGTTGGATGGACCATTATCCCTGAAGGCTTATCAAAAACAGCAAAATCTTCTGTTTCAAATATTGGTTTTAGACCTCTGCTATGACCTTCAAATAGTGCAACTTGTATATAATTACCCTTTACCTTTTGACCATTTTGCAAAACTTTATTATTTTCATCAAAAACACGACCTTTTGCTAATAATTTTTGAGAATTTGAAATATTTAACTGTGTGTTGTCTATTAAAAATTGTTGAATTTTTTTACCTTCATCATTTTTAATATAAAACTTTTTTAACATGAATGGCATTTAAGACCTTCTATACCTAGTTTTTAGGATTTAATTATAACTAAATGCTATCTAATAACATATTAAGTAGTTTTTTTGTAGAATTCGTAACTTTTTTACACACTAAGGAGATATGTGAGCGATATAACATTAGTTGTTTTATGTGCTGGTGAATCATCACGATTTGAATTGTCAGTTAAAAAACAATGGATTAGAATTGATAATGAACCATTATGGTTAAATGTTTCAAAGAGATTATCATCTTATTCAAATTTTGAAGAAACAATTGTAGTTGGACATAAAGATGAATTATCATATATGGAAAACTTTACTGATGATTTTATTTTAATAGCAGGTGGCAACTCAAGACAACAATCTATTGTTAATGCTTTAGAGTTAGTAACGTCAAAATATGTAATGATTACGGATGTAGCAAGATCATGTGTTCCAGAAGAGATAATTAACAACCTTATAAAACATAAAGAAGATGGATCTATAATTGTCCCAGCTTTAAATGTATCAGATACTGTAGTTTATCAGAATGATACAATAAATAGGGATGATGTAAGACTGATTCAAACGCCACAATTATCAAACACTCAAATACTCAAACAAGCCACAAATTCTAGTATTGAATTTACAGATGATAGTAGTGCTATCAAAAACATTGGGGGAACCGTTAAATACATTCAAGGGTCTGAAAAATCTACTAAAATTACTTTTGGAGCAGAAATTAACAATTTAAATTGCTTAAGTAAACCAAATAGAAATACTTTTTTAGGTAATGGAATAGATATCCATGAATTTGAAAAAAATAAACAAATGGTTTTAGGTGGTGTAAAAATAGATTCTGATTTTGGGTTTAAGGCTCATAGTGATGGAGATGTACTTATTCATAGTGTTATTGATTCATTACTAGGTGCTTGCGGTGCTGGTGATATAGGAGAATTTTTTCCTGATACAGACTCTAAATATAAAGGTGCAGATTCAAAAGACTTATTACGATATATAGTAAAATTTATTACAAATGTTGGATATGAAATAATTAATATAGATTTAACAATTTTAGCTCAAATACCAAAAATAAATCCCCACAAAAAAACTATTAAATCTACCATGGCAAATCTATTAAATATAGAGAAACAACAAATAAATATAAAAGCAACAACAGCTGAAAGAATGGGCTTTGTTGGAAGAGAAGAAGGTGTAGTAGTACTTAGTAGTGCGACACTTAAATATTACGATTGGACAAAAATATGAACATACTAATACTAGATGAAGAAGTTTATTTAGCACAAAAAGTTGCAATGAGATTGCAAGAAGAAGGAAATAATTGCACACATGTTTCAAATATAAAAGAAATTCAATTTGATACTAATTATGATGCGGTATTATTATCTACAAATATAAGTAGTAGTGATGTTCATAAAATTATTATGCATTTTAAAAATAGTATTGTAATTTTACTAGTTTCATATATCAACGATACAACAGTTACAAAACCTCTTAAAGATGGTGCAAGTGACTATATAGTAAAACCATTTATTATGGATGAATTAGTACGAAAAATTTATCATTATGATGAATTTAAAAGATTAAAACAAAACAATGTAAATTTAGAGAACTATATTAATTTTGCATTCAATAACATTGAACATGAAGAAGATATACCTAAATCATTACCATTCGCAATTGAAACAAAAGATCAAAGAATAGCAGATAAAATTGTATTTGATGTAGCAAAAAAACTAAATAAAACAATTAAATTTATATCATTAGAAAAACATACAAAAGTAAATCCTGAAGATTTTAGAAACGAATTACTTTATATTTATGATTTTCATTATGCAAAAAAAGCATCAAAAGATCTTATTTTAAATACAATCTCAGAATACGATGTAATTATCTGTTCTCTTGAAGATGTAGGAGAGATAAAATATCCAAAAATTTCAATTGAATCATCAAATAAACTATCTGTTGTTGATTCTATATTAACAATTAATGATTATGTAAAGCTTATGGTAGTAAGTTTCCAGAATAAATACCCTGATACTGAATTAAGTCGAAGACTAGGTATTAGTAGAAAATCTCTTTGGGAAAAAAGAAAGAAATTTGGTATTGAAAAAAATAGAGGTAACTAAATGAGAAAGTTTTTCTTAACTCTTGGATATAGTGGATTAAGCCCAAAAGCACCTGGTACCGTTGGTAGTTTTGTTTCTTTAATTCTCGGTATTCTTTTATTAAATTACATAAGTATAACAACTTTATTTTTATTAGCTTTATTGATTTCAGCAATTGCAGTAAAACAGATTAATATCTATGAGAAAGAGATTGGGGAACATGATAGCTCAGAGATTGTTATTGATGAACTAGCAGGTATGTGGATTGCACTTTCTATTGCAAGTGCAACATCTGATAATTATATAATAGCTGTTTTAGCATTTGTATATTTTAGAATATTTGATATCTGGAAACCTTCTATCATAGGAAAAATTGATAGAGATGTAAATGGAGGATGGGGAGTAATGGGTGACGATATGGTCGCGGGATTATTTGCCGGACTTTGTACTAGTATGACATACTTTATGTTATTAAAATACTCAATAATTCAATAACATAAAAAAGGCTATATTTAAAATATAGCCTTTCCCCTTTCTAATCAAACTTCATAGAGAAGTCAAGCCATGTAGCTTGATGAATAATACTTCCACTACTTATAGCATTTATTCCTGTATCTAAATATGATTCTATTGTTTCTTGGGTAATATTCCCACTTGCTTCAAGTAAAATATGTGGATACTTTTCATCTCTAAAAGAGGCTACCTCTTTTATCTCATTTGGAGACATGTTATCACACATAATAATATCTGCACCAGCATGCATTGCTTCTTTTACTTGATCAAATGTTTCACACTCAATCTCTATTTTTGTAACCCAAGATATTCTTTTTCTTGCCTTTTTTACAAACTCTTCTAGATTGTCAATTGTTTTAAGATGTGTATCTTTTAACATTAGACAATCATCAAGTCCAAGCCTATGATTAATTGCTCCACCAATTCTACTTGCATACTTTTCAAAATTTCTTAACTGAGGTCTTGTTTTTCTTGTATCTAGTAAGACAACACTACTCCCTTCTAAAAGTTTTGCATAAGAATTAGCACTTGTTGAAATTCAAGAAGCATGTTGTAATAAATTAAAAAATTTTTTTTAACTCCTTAAAAAAACAGACGCTTTC
>Ga0193958_1000134_pt1 | contig 33272 bp, 36 predicted proteins | sample FB_1_MG_FD_140320 | JGI IMG/M metagenome (GOLD analysis project Ga0193958, IMG submission 140320) | Microbial mat bacterial communities from the Broadkill River, Lewes, Delaware, United States - FB_1_MG | ecosystem: Environmental > Aquatic > Freshwater > River > Microbial mats | place: USA... | reverse complement strand
CAAATGATTATGAAGACGATCTGTTAAAGGGGAATAGATAATGGATCAGCTTGCATTACTCGGCCGTAAGGGGTTGGATAAACTAGCAGCATTTGGGCGAGCAGGGATGATTTTATATCAATCCTTGGTGGCCAAACCCCAGCCATTGGTCATGTTTCCTTTGTTTGTGAAGCAGATCTATTTTATCGGTGTTTTATCGCTGATTATTATTGTCGTTTCAGGTTTATTCATAGGTATGGTGCTTGGCTTACAAGGCTACACTATTCTAGTTGATTACGGTTCTGAGCAGGCGGTAGGCCAGATGGTGGCATTAAGCCTAGTTAGAGAGTTAGCTCCGGTTGTAACTGCATTGCTATTTGCAGGACGGGCAGGTTCAGCCTTGACTGCTGAAATAGGGCTTATGAAGGCCACGGAACAATTGTCTAGCTTAGAGATGATTGGCGTTGATCCTTTAAGACGGATTATAGCACCGCGCTTTTGGGCTGGATTTATCTGTTTACCAATATTGTCCGCGATCTTTGCAATTGTAGGGGTCTATGGCGGTTCTATTGTAAGTATTGATTGGTTAGGTATATATGATGGTTCTTTTTGGGCCAATATGCAGAATTCGGTCAACTTTTATGATGATGTATTGAATGGCCTGATTAAGGCTGTCGTATTTGGTTTTGTTGTGACTTGGATTGCAGTGTTTCAAGGTTATGATTGTATTCCAACCTCGGAAGGAATTAGTCAGGCAACAACTAAAACAGTGGTCTATTCATCCTTAGCGGTGCTTGGCCTGGATTTTATTCTTACTGCTGTAATGTTTGGAGAACTTTAATATGCGTATGCGGATCTTGGAGATCAGCGTAGGTGCCTTTATTTTGGCAGGGATTCTCGCTTTGGTGGGTCTCGCGTTGAACGTTAGTGGTTTAAATGTGTCTAACACCGAAGGTGCTTATACCGTTTATGCTAGATTTGAAAATATTGGTGGGTTAACCCCAAGAGCCAAAGTTACCATGTCTGGTGTCGCTATCGGAGAGGTAACCGAGGTGGTTCTGGATCGAGATGAATTGGTCGCACGGGTTGCTATGAATATTCATTCTGATGTGGATTTCTTGTCGACTGATAGTTCAGCTTCTATTCTTACTGCGGGCCTTTTAGGTGAGCAGTATATTGGTATTACCGTGGGGGCGGAGGAGGAGTATCTTCAGAATGGTGATTATATTGAAGATACGCAGTCTGCCTTAGTACTGGAAGAGCTAATTGGCAAATTCCTATTTAACGAGGTGAGCGAGTAGGTCTTATGTTGTTTGATTTTTTAGGTCGATTTAAACATCTTTGTTTGGTTTTCGCGCTGGCCGTGCTGAGTGTGAATGTAAACGCGGAAACATGGGACGAGGCTGGTGGCGTTATTGAAGGCGCGACCCAAGGGGTGCTGGCACTTTTAGAAAAAGACGAGCTGGTGCAGGAAGGGGCTGAAGATCAGCTGATTTCTGAAATTGATACAGTGCTCTCGCCTGTGGTTGATTTTGATTACATTGCTAAACGCGTTATGGGTAAATACTATCGCAAAGCATCGAAAGAGCAGCGCGTGCAGTTTTCTGCCGTATTTAAAACCACTCTGCTTAAAACCTATGCTAAAGCTTTAGTTGGTTTTAAAATTGAAAATTATGCAATGGTGCCACCCCGTAAGAAAAGCCCAGATGAGAAAAAGCAGGTAATTACCGTTGACGTGTTTGCTGCTGATGGCACTAAATTTTCTCTAGTTTATTATATGAAGAAAAGTGACGATGGCTGGAAACTGGTGAATGCTATTCTTGATGGAAGTATTAATATTCGTCTGAGTTTTAAAAATCAGTTTGCTGATCTAATGCAAAGAAGCAACGGTGATGTGGCTAAGGTTATCTCTACTTGGAAAGAGAAGGTCGATCCGGGAAAGGGTAAAGCATAATGGCAACGGTTCGACAAATCAGTGAACAGTTGATTGGTCTTGAAGGGGAGTTGAAATTCCCAGTCATTATGCAAACACGTAAACAGCTAGAGCTGCTATTAGGTAAGAGTTCAGGTGTTGTTGAGGTGGATTTTTCGGCGATTACCTCTGTGGATAGCTCTGCTTTGTCATTCTGGTTCTGCTGTTTGCGTTATGTTGCAAATACGAAATGTGAACTTTGTGCCACTAATCTTCCAGAAGAGATGGTAGGAATTGCCGAATTGGTTGGATTGCAAAAACAATTTAGCTAATTTCATTAGGTTTGAGTTGGATTAAGGCGGTGCTTGGCATCGCCTTTTTTGTTGTTATCCGGTATCATTTCCGCCTCAAATTCTATCTGTAGTATTCGATCAGGAGCTCTGAATGCAGGCTGAACAGGTTAAGCAGATTCTTGAAACTCAACTAGAGAACTGCACAGTTACAACAGCAGGTGAAGGCTGTGATTTTCAAGTAGTGGTAGTAGGTGAAATATTTGAAGGTCTACGCCCAGTAAAAAGTCAGCAGCTAGTATATGCTTGCCTGAACGAATATATTGCAAACGGTACTATTCATGCGTTAACGATCAAGACCTATACGCCTGAGCAGTGGCAAGCGTCACAGAACTAAATCCTCGACTGGACATACCATGGATAAATTAATGATTACGGGTGGCGAGCCGCTCAGAGGTGAAGTACGTATCTCTGGAGCGAAGAACTCGGCGCTACCTATACTGGCTGCTACATTGTTAGCATCAGAACCAGTGACTGTTTGTAACCTGCCGCATCTTCACGATATCACGACAATGCTCGAGCTGTTACGTCGTATGGGGGTTGAGCTGGTTGTTGATGAAAAGCTCAACGTCGAAATTGATGCGAGTACAATTAAACAACTCGTTGCACCTTATGAGCTTGTGAAAACAATGCGAGCATCGATTCTTGTGTTGGGGCCAATGGTTGCTCATTTTGGTGAAGCGGAAGTTTCCCTGCCAGGTGGTTGCGCAATAGGATCTCGACCTGTTGATCTACATATCCAGGGTCTTCGTGCGATGGGCGCGGATGTTGTTGTAGAAGCTGGTTATATTCGGGCGAAAAGTAATGGCCGCTTGAAAGGTGCTCGGATCTTTTTCGATACCGTAACGGTGACAGGCACAGAAAATATTCTTATGGCGGCTACATTAGCTGAGGGTCAGAGTATCATTGAAAATGCTGCTCGTGAGCCTGAGGTTGTTGATTTAGCTGAGTGCTTGATCGCTATGGGAGCTGATATCTCCGGTCATGGCACGGATACGATCACGGTCAATGGTGTTGAGAAGTTACATGGGTGTAAATTCCCGGTTGTTGCTGATCGTATTGAGACCGGTACATACCTAACGGCTGTTGCAGCAACGCGCGGTAAGATCAAAGTTAAAAATACTAATCCTAGAATTCTTGATGCGGTATTGCAGAAGCTTGAAGAAGCGGGTGCACATATCACTACAGGTGATGATTGGATTGAGCTGGATATGAAAGGGCAGCGTCCGAAAGCGATCAACATCACCACGGCACCTTACCCTGCATTTCCAACTGATATGCAAGCCCAGTTTTCGGCAATGAATGCTGTTTCTGAAGGTGTCAGCATTTTGAAAGAAACCATCTTTGAAAATCGTTTCATGCATATGCAAGAGATGATTCGCATGGGCGCGAAAATTAATATTGATGCCAATACTGCGGTTGTGGAAGGTGTTGAACGATTGCAGGCCGCGCCTGTGATGGCGACAGACCTAAGAGCTTCAGCAAGTCTTGTTATTGCAGCGCTTGTGGCTGATGGTGATACGGTCATTGATCGTATCTATCATATTGATCGTGGCTATGAGTGTATTGAAGAAAAATTACAGTTATTGGGTGCGCGTATTAAGCGTATACCAGGTTAAGTATAGGTATAGATAAAGCTATGAAGCAGCAACTTACAATTGCATTGTCCAAAGGACGTATCCTCAAAGAAACACTGCCGTTATTGGCGGAAGCAGATATTGTTCCTGCGGAGGATATTCATAGCAGCCGCAAGCTCATATTTGATACTAACCATGACAATATTAAGTTGGTTGTCATTCGTGCCACGGATGTTCCTACCTATGTAGAGTATGGTGGTGCAGATATGGGCATTGCTGGCAAAGATGTATTACTTGAGCACGGAGCAGCGGGTCTGTACGAGCCACTAGATTTAAGAATATCTAAGTGCAAGCTTATGGTTGCAGGCCCCAAAAATGCGCAACCTGTTGAAGGTCGCATGAAAGTCGCGAGTAAGTTCGTTAATGTCACTCGTGATTACTTTGCTAAACAGGGTTGCCAAGTTGATATCATAAAACTCTATGGTGCGATGGAGCTTGCTCCCTTGATGGGCTTAGCTGATCGTATCGTCGATATCGTTGATACGGGCAACACGCTGCGTGCTAACGGTTTAGAACCAATGGAAGAGATTGCTGATATAAGCTCTCGTCTTGTGGTGGGTCAGCCCTCGATGAAGATGAAACATCGCCAGATCCAACCGATTCTTGATAAGTTGGCTGATGCAATCAATCGACGTGATGCGGAGGTTTCTTAATGAATGCGCTTTCATTGAAGAGACTTTGCTCTACTCAAGCTGATTTTAATCAGCAGATGGACACTCTTTTAGCTTGGGAAGCCGTTTCTGATGAAAAGGTTAACCAGATAGTAAATGAAATTCTGCAGCGAGTGCGTACCGAAGGTGATTCGGCGGTTGTTGAATATACTAATCGCTTCGATGGAACATCTGTAGAGTCTATAGAGCAGCTGGAAATGAGCGCTGAGCGCTTACAAATAGCGTTGGATGGTTTACCAGAAGCTCAGCGTAATGCGCTTGAAACGGCTGCACAAAGAGTGCGCTCTTATCATGAGCGTCAAAAAGGTGAGTCTTGGCAATATACTGAAGATGATGGAACGATGTTGGGGCAAAAAGTAACCCCAATGGATCGTGTTGGCTTATATGTTCCTGGGGGCAAAGCGGCATATCCATCATCTGTTCTAATGAACGCAATGCCTGCAAAGGTAGCTGGTGTTGAAGAGATCATCATGGTCGTTCCTACGCCGGGTGGTGTAGTGAATGAACTTGTTTTGGCTGCCGCTTGTTTGGCCGGTGTTGATCGTGTTTTTTGTGTTGGAGGGGCGCAAGCTGTTGCTGCACTCGCTTACGGAACCGAGACGATTCCAAAGGTTGATAAGATAGTTGGTCCAGGTAATATTTTTGTTGCGACGGCTAAGCGGGCTGTTTTTGGTGCAGTGGGCATCGATATGATTGCCGGCCCTTCTGAGATATTGGTTGTGTGTGATGGCAAAACCGATCCTGATTGGGTGGCTATGGATCTATTTTCTCAAGCTGAACACGATGAGGATGCACAGCCCATATTAGTAACCCCTGATGCCAATTTTATTGATGCGGTTGAAAAGAGTATTAATAAGCTGCTTCCTACGATGGAGCGTAGAGAGATTATTGAAACTTCGCTTCGTTTACGTGCGGCTTTGATTAAAGTCGAAGACATTGATGAAGCCATTGAAGTTTCTAATCGTATTGCGCCTGAGCATTTGGAATTATCGGTAGAAGACCCTGAAAGTTTGCTTCCAAAGATACGCCATGCAGGCGCAATTTTTATGGGGCGCTATACAGCGGAGGCGTTAGGTGATTACTGCGCAGGGCCTAATCATGTTCTGCCTACATCAGGTACAGCGCGTTTCTCCTCTCCACTCGGTGTATATGATTTCCAGAAACGTTCTTCACTGATTATGTTCTCGGAAGAGGGGGCGTCGGAGATGGGCAAAGTTGCTTCGGTGCTGGCACGAGGTGAAAGCCTAACAGCTCATGCGCGTTCCGCAGAATACAGAATTAAGAAATAAGCAGCGCAGATAACATAAAAAAGCAGGCCATGGGCCTGCTTTTTTTATGTTTTAGAATTGTTGCGCTTATTTGGGGTGTCTAGTTTTCAGTTCTAGTTTTCAGTGCGTGGGCGTTCGCCGATCGTCGCGCTAAAACTGAGCTCTTCACCTTGTCTTAATACTTTTACTTGGATGCTTTGATTTGGCCTGTATCGTGCTATTTCAGTCATCGACTTTCGGCCATTCATAATGGGGCGGTCGTTTATAGAAAGCATGACATCTCCAGGCTGAAGACCTGCCAGGTGAGCAGGGCCATCACGGAAGACGCCCGCAATAATCAGTCCTTGCATTTTCTCAAGCCCAAATGACTCTGCGAGACTGGGTGTTAGTTCTTGAATCTCGATACCAAGCCAGCCGCGTATGACCCGACCGTGTTTAGTTAAATCCAACATAACCTGTCTGGTGAGGTTTGATGGGATCGCAAAGCCGATACCTTGGGAGCCTCCAGATTTTGAAAAGATCGCGGTATTAATGCCAATGAGGTTGCCATAGGCATCGATGAGAGCACCACCAGAATTTCCTGGATTGATAGCCGCATCCGTTTGAATAAAATCTTCGTAGGTATTAATACCTAAACTGTGCCTTCCTGTGGCACTAATAATACCCATGGTCACCGTTTGGCCAACGCCAAAAGGGTTGCCGATGGCTAATACAACATCCCCTACACGACTATCATCTGATTGGCTTAAAGCAATGCTAGGAAGATTGCTCATGGATATTTTCAGGACGGCGAGGTCGGTTTCTGGATCGGTTCCAATCACTTCGGCAATGGCTTCTCTGCCATCTTTCAACGCGACTACGATGCTATCGGCACCTGTGATCACGTGATTATTGGTTACTATGTAGCCTTGCGGGCTCATAATAACGCCAGATCCTAAGCTGGATTGAATTCGTTCTTGTTGAGGGATGCTGTCTGCATCAAAAAAGTTTCGAAAAAAAGGATCATTAAAAAGCGGATGTACTTTCTGTTTTACAACCGTTTGGGTATAGATATTCACTACTGCTGGCGAGGCAACTTCCACGGCATCAGCATATGAAACGGGTCCTAGGGCACTAGCACCACCTAGAGGGCGGTTGGCTTCCCTGAAGTCGATAGCATCTGTGTTGGTTGCCAATAAATTAGGGAAAAACTGCAATAATAATACTGCAACAAGTATCCCTGAGAGGACAGGCCAAAAAAGAAAGTTAAATCTGCGCATGTGTTTTATAGTTATTTACCCGTAAACAAGCATAGAATTATACGGTGAATTAATGTTTTGTGAATGGATAAGCGAATAATGTCAGTAAAACTTACCGATCTTGTAACGTATATCAATGAGATGTTGCAGCCTGAAATGTTCAAAGATTATTGCCCTAATGGGCTGCAGGTAGAAGGAGGGGCTGATGTAAGCACCATTGTATCAGGGGTGACGGCCTCACAGGCGCTCATTGATAAAGCTGTGGAGATGAAAGCGGATGTGCTTTTAGTGCACCATGGCTTTTTCTGGAGAGGAGAGGATAGCTGTATAACGAAGATTAAAAAACGTCGTATAAAAGCACTCTTGGAGAACGATATTAGTCTTCTTGCTTATCACTTGCCTTTAGATGCTCACCCTAGTCTCGGTAATAATGCTCAGTTGGCTGATAAATTGGGCATCAGAATTACATCAGGGCTTGAATTGGACAATCCGCGGAGTGTTGGTAACTTCGGGTGCTTTAGTGAAAGCATAACGGCTGATGAATTAGCGCAACGTATCGATAGCGCACTGGGAAGAAAACCGTTGCTGATAGCGGGTGGCGATCATGTTATTCAAAATGTTGCTTGGTGTACTGGTGGAGCGCAAGGATATATTGATAAAGCGATAGCATTAGGTGCGGATGCTTACATATCTGGCGAAATATCAGAGTCTACAGTGCATACAGCGAGAGAAGCGGGAATTCACTATTTTGCTGCGGGCCATCATGCCACGGAACGCTATGGTGTTCAGGCTTTAGGGGAATGTCTTGAGCAAGAGTTTGATGTGAAACATCATTTCGTTGAAATAAGTAACCCTGCATAGGGTTACTTATTCAGAAGTTTATTTGAGCAATCAGCTGAGCCTATTTTTTGTCGTCTGTTATTGCTTCATGGGCGGTAGGGTTAGTTAACTCGTCTGCTTTGGTCTCTTCAGTCGTTTCTTCTTCCTTTAAGCCAAATGTTTCGGAGAGGGTGCCTTCGTCCTCTGGATTTTTTGGTGCGTAATCTCTTGGCGGCTCAGGAGTATCATCGACTGGATCAGAGGTTGGTATATCAGAAGCGTTGTTATTACTCTCTTGGTTTTCTAGTTTTGCATGCATTGCAGGCTCAAGCGCTAAGTCAATTGAGCCTGGGGTGCAAAGTCCTTGTGCGCCAGTGGCTAAGTGTTCATGAACATCTTTATAGCTATTGGTAAGATTGTTCACTAAAGATGCGGTCTTTTCGAAGTGCTCATTAACTTCCGCTTTGTAGCCTTCTAGTTCTGTTTTGGCGCTTTCTAGTTGTTCTGCAAGCTCGGCTTGGCGATTAGAATTGCCTCCAGAACGGCCCATTAGAAAGCCAATAGCAGCACCCACAATTAACGCTATAATGCTGATTAACCAAATATTCTCCACGAAAACTCCTTAAATGCTGATAATGCAATAGATGATCTATAACCCTTTTGGGCTAAGTCGAATAGGATAAAGTAATTGGACCTTACTGCCTATAATTCGATTAGTTTGCTTTGTGTTTTAGATCAAAGGTATTAGAGATTGGTCGAGGGGGCTTCAAGTTTGCTTTTGTTGGTGGCTCTCTTGGGCTTCTTCATGAAGTTGATCTAAATACGTGATCTGTTCTGCAATGATGGCGCAGGCTAACGTTTTATTTTGTTCCCGGATCGCCCCTAGCAATCGTTTGTGTTGCCCTGTAATGATTTCACGTTCTCTAAAGCGGTAAGCGATCATATTGGCAACGGGCTGAAGTGCTTCAATAAGCGTATACATAACAAAGCTGAGCATGCGGTTATGGCTGGCTTCGGCGATAGCGCGATGAAAGCGAACATCAGCGGCGCAGAAGTCTTCAGGGCTGATACGGTTATCAAGCTGTTGCCCTAGTTCAAACTCCATTTTTTCTAGGTCAGCATCAGTGCGGTGGTCGCAAGCGAGTTGGCAGCAGAGGCTTTCCATTTCAAGGCGCGTACTGCTTACTTCAGGAAGTGATATCTGGTTCATACTCACATACAGCGTTGATGCAGTAGTTAAGTGATCACTCAGTTCGCTTGTTCCTAAATGATTGACAAAAGTGCCACCTGTTGGGCCGCGTCGAGATCGAATGAGGTTTTTAGCCGCTAGTCTTTTGAGTGCTTCACGAATAGTTGGGCGTGAAACCTGAAAGCGTTTAGCTAGTTCATCTTCGGTGGGCAAGCGATCATCGGCTTTTAGCGATCCATCTAAGATTGCTTCTTGAAGTTGATCGGCTACTTGCTTCGATAAGCTAGATTTATTGACCGGTCCAAGCGCTAAGCTCACGTTGTGCTCCATTGGTTGACTAACGGTTATCTATTTCCTGTCCTATTCTAACGGTAGGGACTGTAATGATCATAGCAGTTTGCAAAATTAATTATAGTATTTTATATTTGTATGACAAATTAACTTTATGCGAGCGACAACCAATATGGGCATGTTTAAAGCACTGGTTCTAAATCAAGATGAAGGTAAGACTACAGCTGCCGTTGAAGAGTTGGCTTTAACCGATTTACCGGACGAAAATGTTTTAGTAAAAGTCGATTATTCGTCTTTGAATTATAAGGATGGTTTGGCTGTAACAGGTAAAGGGAAAATTATTCGGAAATTCCCGATGGTTCCGGGTATCGATATGGTCGGAACCGTTGAAGAGAGCGCCGATGACCGTTATTCAGCTGGCGATAAGGTCGTGCTTACTGGCTGGGGAGTTGGCGAAAATTTCTGGGGAGGCTACGCTCAATATGCGCGTCTAAAGGCTGATTGGTTAGTGCCGCTACCTGAAGGAATGGAGCCGATCCGTACGATGCAAATTGGTACTGCGGGCCTTACCGCCATGCTCTGTGTAATGGCTCTTGAAGAGGGAGGGGTAACACCTGAAAGTGGGCCTGTTGTGGTTAGTGGCGCGGCAGGAGGGGTTGGTAGTGTCGCAGTTGCTATTCTCGCAGGGCTTGGTTATCAGGTGTCTGCTATTACAGGTAGACCGGAAACTGAAAGTTATCTTCGAGCATTGGGTGCCTCAGAGATCCTTAATCGAGCAGAGATGGCAGAGCCAGCAAGGCCGCTAGAGAAGCAAAAATGGGCAGGTGCGGTAGATACAGCAGGTGATACTATTTTGGCCCGAATTTTAGCAGAAGCCGATTATAACGGTGTTGTTACGGCCTGTGGGCTGGCGGCAAGTTTTAAATTGCCATCAACGGTGATGCCTTTTATTTTACGTAATGTACGTTTGCAGGGGGTCGATTCTGTTATGTGCCCAACAGAGCGTCGTCAAGTTGCGTGGCAGCGTCTGTTAACTCAACTTCCTGAAAATGCGTTAGGGGATATTGCTCAAATTATAGCACTTTCAGATGTGCCTGATTATGCGGAGAAGATTACCAACGGCCAAGTTAAAGGCCGTGTTGTTGTCGATCTGAATGCATAGTGTTGATCTTGTTTTTAAAAAAAGGCCTCTGATTAGAGGCCTTTTTGTTTTTATCCATAAATACCATCAACGCGAGGCTTAATAAGGATGGGTGTATATTTGATAATAAACAGTATCCAAGCTATGCACCATAAGGCACCTGATATGTGTAAAGAGGTTAGGTAAGCAAAGGGAAGAAGATCGATACACACTCTTATTAACGCGGCTAAAAGCATAAGTACAAATGCGCTGACCATCATCGGGCCGGTAGCTAACTTTCGGCCGGTGTGTCCTAGTGATACACGGGCCATCATGCCGAGCGTTAATCCGCCAATCCCGCCTGCAGCAAATGCATGGTAAGCAACGGATTGGGATACAAGATCATATAAGCTTAAAGCGTATAAAAAGAAGCCGACAGTGATAAAGGCATAGCTCAGTTGCAGTATCCAGACAAGGGGGACTTTGAAAATCCGAGTGTCAAACCATCCAGCAATCCGGATGAGACTCATGATCCCTGTTATCCCGCTGATCAATGCAATCGCTGGAGTGTAACCTGTTAAGCTGCTGATGACCCAGAGCGCGGTAGTTGGGATGATTAGCTTTTCTACTAAAGAAAATCTCTTACAGCTGACCCCTGATACACCCTTCTCCGTAAAGAAGGGGATAACACGCCCTCCAATGATTGTAATTACCATAATGACTAAACTTAAACCTAGTTGGATTCCTAAGTTAGCCGTGCCTTCTGTTACGCCTAGTAGTTCGAGATGCATTAGCAGATTGGCGATAAAAAAGGCTGTTAGTAAAGGAAGGAATAAGAGATTTCTATAGTTTTTAGAACGGACAATGGGTAAGCCTATTCCAAGCGCAACGAGAGGAATAAATAATAGATCGGTGATAGCTATCAACGTATCAGGCACAGCACTGATTAAAGGGAAGATGCGGGCGATAAGCCAAACGAGAAAAATAATACCAAGCGACCAGCCGAAAGGGGTCTGTACATTGGTCCAAGTCCGAACAGCCGTTAGCAGGAAGCCTGCAATAATTGCCATACTAAACCCAAAAATCATTTCATGTGCGTGCCAATATACCCCAATGTTGTAATAGTTGGGTTGATAGCCTTGGCGGTACATCACAAGCCAGACTGCGATGAGAATAACGGCACTAGTTGCCCCTGCCAGAAAAAAAGGTCTAAACCCTAAATTGAAAAGAGAGAAACTGGATGGTTCTCGCCGTTCCTGAAGTTGGATCATCTTAATCTCCGTTGGGTTTACAAGTGGTATACTGTTATATCTTCTGTTTTTATTATGTATTAAAAATACATCTTAATAAATGGATAATTGATATGTTTTTTGATCTCGATAGTTTTTGGTGGTGTTTTTTGTGCGTCAGTTAATTTTAGGTGGGGCCCGTTCTGGTAAAAGTAAGCTCGCGCAGCAGCGGGCGATAGATACAGCGTTGCCTGTTATGTATATCGCGACAGCTGATGCTGGCGATGTGGAGATGGAAGCTCGAATTGCGTTGCATAAAGCGGATCGTCCAGAAGAATGGGAGTTGAGAGAAGAAGCACTTGAATTGCCAGCATTGCTTTCTGATTTAAGTGGAAAAGGCTATACCGTTTTGGTGGATTGCTTAACACTTTGGTTGACGAACCTACTTTTAAAAGACCTAACGTTGATGCAAGCAGAGATGAAGCATCTGGTTGAGGTTGTTAACAATTTTGACGGTCAGCTCATTCTCGTATCGAATGAGGTTGGTTGGGGAATAGTACCTATGGGCGAGTTAAGTCGACAGTTTCAAGATAATACAGGGCGTTTGCATCAAGATTTAGCCGCCATTGTTGAGCGAGTAAGTTTAAGTGTTGCGGGTATAGCGATTGAGATTAAGGGTGGGTAAGCAATGAGCATGATCGAGTGGGAGAATCGTGAAATTGCTGACATAGATGTTGCTGCTTCTGAGCGAGCATTGCTTCGTCAAGGCCAGCTTACAAAGCCGCCTGGCTCGCTTGGTGAGTTGGAGGATGCTGTTGTTAGGTTGGCGGGTATGCAGGGCCTTGAATGTCCAGCGTGCGACAATGTTCATATAGCTGTGTTTGCAGCCGATCATGGCATTGCTCAGCAGAATGTTTCTGCTTTTCCTCAAGAAGTTACCCGGCAGATGATTCTTAATTTTGCTTCAGGTGGTGCTGCTATAACGGTGTTAGCCAAGCATTTTAATGCTCACTTTGAAGTTATTAACTTGGGCACCGTTACTGCTTTAGAGCATCCAAATGTTATCGATGCGGTTATCGCACCGGGAAGTTTGGATTTTTCAGTAGAAGAGGCGATGAGCGCGCAACAGTTGGAACAGGCGTTTAAGGTCGGCTGTGAGGCGGTTAAAAGGGCGGAGATAAAAGGTGCTGATCTGTTTATAGCGGGAGAGATGGGGATTGCGAACACAACCTCTGCTTCGGCTATTATGGCCGCTTTGTTGCAACTGCCCGGAGAAAAAGTCGCGGGGCCTGGAACCGGTGTGGCTAGCGAGGGCGTTAAGCATAAAGCTAGAGTGATTGATCAGGCTATCAATCTGCATTCTAATAGCCTTACGTCACCATTAGCGATACTGCGTTGCTTGGGCGGTTTTGAAATTGCAGCAATGGTTGCTAGTTATCTCTGTGCGGCTGAAAAAGGTATAACTATTGTTGTTGATGGGTTTATAAGTACAGTTGCTGCGTATCTTGCGATACAGATCAATCAAGATGTCATTAAATGGATGTTTTTCGGTCACCACTCTTCTGAACCATTTCATCGTTATATGATAGAGCTGTTGAACGTGAAGCCTCTTCTTGATCTAGGCATGCGCTTAGGAGAAGGCAGTGGGGCTGCGGTTTCAGTTAGCGTTTTACAGTTAGCATGTGAGTTGCACCGCAATATGGCCACGTTTTCTGATGCAGGTGTGAGTCAGTAAATTAAGTAATATCGAGTAAAGTATAGTGCTTCAATCTAAGCAGTTTGATCTTCTTCGTCATGGAAAACCGAACCTAACAGGTGTGTATTTAGGCAGGACTGATACGGAGCTTTCCTTAGAGGGGCAAATGGAAAGTGAGGCTGCTTTAGAGCGCAATCTTGGTTGGGATCTTGTTGTTTGTTCTCCTTTAAGTCGCTGCTTGAAAACAGGTCTATGGGTCGCTCAGAAATATGACCTCGAGTTGCTTGTATTGGATGAGCTGCAGGAGTTTGATTTTGGTGATTGGGACGGTCAACGATTTGAAGATGTCTATCAGAATGAAGCAGAAAAAGCCGATCTATTTTGGAAGGACCCTGTGTCTTATCCTCCGCCAAATGGTGAATCTCTAGAAAGCTTTGTTGAACGTATTGATCGCGCGAAAAGCCTATTGCTAGAAAGAGTAGAAAAAAAAGTGCTCGTGGTCACCCATGGTGGTGTTATTCGATGTTTGTTAGGCGAGTTGCTGGGGGTTAAGCCTGAGCATTGGAGCAGAATAAAAGTGGACTATTCTCACATGACTCAACTAAGGTTTGACTATAATGCTGAACAATACTGGCCGCAGTTGTTAAGTAGTAATTGTAAAACTTTTCTATAACGCGCTAGTAAAGGGTGCCTATGAAGTACACCGAAACACTAAAGAATATTCACCGCAGTCTTGATCGCTTGGGAGACCTTCCTGTCTTTAGTGCAACAATTAACCGCATTCAGCAAATTAGCGCGTCTGAAGAAAGTGACGCTATGGCTTTGGCCATGGCGATTATGAAAGATGCGAGTTTGTCCGCTCGTTTACTTAAACTAGCTAATTCGTCGGCTTATAAGCGCGGCCAGGGCAATGTCAATGTGGTTTCCCGTGCAGTTGTTTTAATGGGGTTTAACCACATTAAGAACATCTGCCTTACGTTAAAGTTAATTGAAAGCTTTCATGATGAATATCCCGATTTAGATGTTCCTGGCATGATGATGCGGCAGTTTTTAAGTGCCAATATTGCTAAAGAGATAGCACTGAGAAGTAAGCAAAATATTGATCCTGAAGAAGCGTATATGGGGGCTTTGTTGTTCGGGTTAGGCGAGATTATGGTTGCCTGTACTTTGCCTGAGCAGTATCGAAAGTTGCTTCGGTTAAAAGAAAGTAGCGATAAAAAATGGTCGTTACTTCAAGCTGAGGTGTTAGGGATTAGCTTTAGTGAGTTAGGCCGCGAGATGGCGGCAGGTTGGGGCTACCCTAAGCAAATATTAAGTACCATGAGTCAAGTCGATATGGGACAGTTAGATGAGCGAAGTGACCTCCTTTCTTGTCTGCCTTCATTGAGTAATGGCCTTGTGCAGCAAGTGTATGGACAAGACTTAAAAAATGATCAGCCTTATGATCAGCTTGTGGATGCAATTTCCAATGTTGGCTTAATCCCTTTCGATGATGTCGGGGAGGTTACGATCCAATGTTTTCGTCAAGTGGCAAAAGTAAGCAGAACATATGGTTTGAAAGCGCGATCTTTAATCCCCGAATTTACGGAATCTGGGAATGTTGCCAAAGATGACATGGTGAGACAGCTTTCTTTTCTAGCGCATAGCGAAGCAGAACAAGACGAACTGGAAAACGGAGGGGGAGAGGCGACAACAAGTCAGTCTGAAAACCTATCTGATAGTCAAAACCAGTTAGATTATTTGAATCAGTTAACAGAATTAATTGCGTCGGATGGTAATATTCATGATGTCTTTAAGCTGACCGTGGAAGCGATTAGGAAGTGTGCAAATTTTGATCGTAGTATGTTGTGTTTGTTGAATAAACAAAAGAAACATCTCTCAGTAAAAATGATAGAGGGTGAAGGGATTGAACCTCTTCAAGCGTATTTTGAACGCAGTCAAAATGGTAAAGCTGATGATCTATTTTTTAGAGTGCTTGAAAAGCAAGTGACTCTACTGGTAAATGATTTAAACGAAGATGGTTGGAGCGCTCGACTACCGCCTGACTTTGTTACTACAGTCGCTTGTCAGGGATTTGTCTTAATACCTTTGGTAATGGGGAAGCGTGTCATTGGTATGCTATATGCGGATCGAGTAGCAGGTGCCGGTCCTGTATCTGACAATGATTTTAATATATTTAATCAGTTTTCAACGCAAACGCGCTTGGCCTTGAGGTATGCTGATAGCAAGGCCAAGCGGTAGTGCTTTATTGATGCTTATTCGGTTAAGCCTTTTACAAAGGATTTAGTGTCCTGCCACGCTTCCTTGGTTACTTCGACCCCAGAGTCAATAACGTCTTCACCTGTTTCTACCGCTGTTTCAGCACCTGATTCTGTCGAACATAGGGCTCGTTTAGCCACACATTTGGATTTACAACCCAGCTCAGCGGCATCATCTGTGAGATACATAACGGAGCATTTCGTTTCACATAGTGTTTGCTCTGTAGAGCAATTAGCCATCGCTAATTGCGCGGTAAGTAAAAGGCTGACAGCAATAATAAATCTCATAAATTAATTTCCTTAAAGGCGGTTTATCGTTTAACGGTGATCTCTGGGTTGCCAGAGAACTTCTTTGCCGCCCTGCCTCAACACTATTATTCTACTTGCCACAAAAAGTAGATCAGATAAGCGATTCAGGTATGCCGCCGAGTGCGGATTAACGAATTCATTTTTATCTAGTAATAGTGTTGTGATATGTCTCTCAGCACGTCGGCAGATACTACGTGCTAAATGAGTATGACAGGCTGCCATGGGCCCTCCGGGTAAAATAAACTCTTTTAGTGGAGGGAGTTGTTGATTAAGCCGGTCAATATTACCTTCTAGGTATTCTATCTCTGATTGCTCGATAACTGTATAGCTTTTATCGGCAATCGCTATCTCACCACCCAGATCGAAAAGCTGGTGCTGTACGGTGGTAAATATCGGTATTAGTTCTTGTGTGCGCTCAAGGCTAGCAATCATAACTCCAATACAGCTATTAAGTTCGTCAACGGTGCCTAAAACCTCAATACGATGTGCGGTTTTGGAAACGCGTGTGCCATTTGCTAGCGCTGTGGTTCCTTTGTCTCCAGAGCGAGTATAGATTTGATTTAGACGATCGGGCATGGGGGGCTACCTTGAACAATAGATGCTGGGTATATGAGTCAAGCTAGCATAAATGGTTCAAAGAATATGGCAAGAAGGGCAGGTAAAACCTGCCCAAGATGAGATGCCTTAGTTGTCAAAATGCTCGGCGAAATGACGAATACTGTGTGCCAGATCATCAATTTTATCGGCGGCTTTTTCCATCTCAGTGAGCACCGCCGCGCTGATGGCTGATTCAATCATTAAGGCGAGTTCGTCGAAGTGAGCCTGTCCGATATCATTATTCATCGCGTCCGGTAGTTTGGTCTTGAAGGACTCTACAACATTTTTAGCATGTTCAGTTTGTTTCATTGTCATGATGTTTATCCTCAGTCCTTACTTATGTGTGGGATGGCGTTCGATATGTGAATCTTGTGCATTGCTTACGATAAGCGAGTCTGGCTGTAGTTCAATGTCCGGGTTTTTATTTGGATAAGGCATTCTGCTTAAGAAGTGTCTCATCGCATTGATACGTGCTCGTTTTTTATCGTCAGACTTAATTACAGTCCATGGAGCGTCGGCGGTATCGGTATAGAAGAACATTGATTCTTTCGCTTCAGTGTAAGCATCCCATTTATCTAAAGAGGCTAGATCTATAGGAGATAGTTTCCATTGCTTTAGTGGATCAACACGTCTTGCTTGAAAGCGTCTGAATTGTTCATCTCTGCTTACTGAGAACCAAAATTTAAAAAGCTTTATACCACTGCGAGCAAGCATGCGCTCTAAATCAGGTGTTTGGCGCATAAATTCAAGATATTCAGCCGGCGAGCAGAAGTTCATTACTTTCTCTACACCTGCTCGGTTGTACCATGAGCGGTCAAACAGCACTATTTCACCAGCGGTCGGTAGATGGCTTATATAGCGTTGGAAATACCACTGCCCTTTTTCTTGTTCGGTCGGTTTTTCTAAAGCAACGACCCGAGCGCCACGAGGGTTTAAATGTTCCATCATGCGTTTGATGGTGCCTCCTTTGCCGGCAGCGTCACGTCCTTCAAATATAATGACGACGCGTTGCCCTGTTTCGCGTACCCAGTTCTGCATTTTAAGCAGTTCTATTTGCAGCTCTTTCTTCTTTTTTTCATATTCGCTGCGTGAAATCTTTGTGTCGTACGGGTAGTCGCTGGCTTCGAAAATATCGGTCATTTCCTGATCCAGCAGCACCGATGGGCAATGGTTCGTTTCAGCATTAACCGCTTGCTCGTTTGTTGGGGTATCGGGGGTCTGTAGCTCCTGGTTCATAGGCGTTCCTATCTAAATATTGTTAGTTGGTACTGATAATTATGCGCCTCCTGTATTAGTTGATTTTGATATATATCAAGTAACGATCGTATATTCATGAAAGGAGTTATTTAATACGCAGAAGTTTTGATATTCTCATGCAATTTTTTTATTTTTCTCAGGTAAGTGTTGTTGGTGGGGGTATGCAATCCGTGCTGTTTGGCTCGCTCACAAAGGTAGCCTGTAATATGAGATATTTCAGTAATACGCTGATGCTGGATATCTTGCATCATGGATGAATAGTTTTCGGCTGTGAGTTCGGCGACATGGCAAGCCTGCTCTATTAATGGGCCATCAAAAAGCTCAATCCCTTCTGATTCAGCAACAAGCTCTACTTCTTTGCAGATTGCGACCATCGTAGCAAGATAGTCTGGATTGTTTATAAGCTCACCGTTCTTACACTGGTATACAGCGGTTAACGGGTTGATAGCACAGTTAATGGCAAGTTTGCGCCAGAGGGTTGCCGCTATGTCGTCATCTTGTTCTACTTTCAAAAAGCCCTTTTCTAAAGCGGCTACCCAAGCATACCTAGTTATTGGTGAGCCAATGCGTGTTATTCCTTTTCCTGCGTGCACAAGGTTAAATGGCGTTTTAGTCCATACACCATCTGTTGTAGATGCCCATGCGATCTCAGCGTCGGGAAGTTGATCTTTAACCCATTGCTGGCTTCCTAAGCCATTTTGTAAAACGATCACTTTTACGTTTTTGGATAAACGCTCTTTGATGCTCTGCAGCGCTGTGATTGTATCCGTTGATTTGGTGGTGATAAGTAGCTGATCAATCTCGGTAGAGGTATCAGTAAGTTCAGCAGACACGCTATAACGCTTTTCCGCGAGGGTAATAGCACCCGTAGAATTGAAGATATCTAATTTTGCTGGGTTACGAAGAAGCAGTGTAACGGGGTAGCCCATACTAACTAAGTTGCACGCCCATAAGCACCCAATCGAACCTGCACCAAGAATATGCCATCGCTGTATCATGATTTTTTCCTCCGTCCTCTATTGTGACGTGAAAAGGTATCTGAGGTCAGCTAGAATCAGAAAAAATATAGGAGTGTATAAATGCCATCGTTTGATATTGTTTCTGAATTGGATATGCATGAAGTTTCTAATGCGGTAGATCAGTCTAACCGTGAAATACAGATGCGTTATGATTTTAAAGGTGTAGATGCACGATTTGAACATAGTGATGGTTCAGTCATTATGCATGCTGAGGTCGAGTTTCAGCTGCAGCAATTGCTTGATGTGCTACGGACTAAAATGATTGGTCGTAAAATTGATGTCCGATGTCTCGAGATTAAAGATCCTGAGATGGCAAATATGAGAGCGCGCCAGGAAGTGATTCTTCGCCAAGGTCTAGATCAGCCTTTGGCTAAGAAAATTGTAAAAATGATTAAAGATGCGAAGCTGAAAGTTCAAGCTCAAGTTCAAGGTGAACAAGTCCGCGTCACGGGTAAAAAGAGGGATGACCTCCAGACCGTGATGGCGTTTCTAAGAGAAGCTGATTTAGAGTTGCCGTTGCAGTTTAATAACTTTCGCGATTAAATATTTAATATAAACGGAGTGGTAGAGCCACTCCGTTACTCCTGTTCTAGGCAGTCTAATAGAAATAATTCCTTCACGAGTTCCTGTGATGGGCTCTCCTTGAAGTCTTCTACACAAATAGAGCCATTTTGTAACCTTCTACTCAACGCATCACCCTGCCAGTTCACGATAGGCACACCAGTATTGCGGTGAATAACTCTAAGATAAGGATTGTTGCGCTCGAACCAAGCATCAATCATATAAGTCATCATTAAGTCCCTTCAGTTTTGAGTGAAGAGACAGAGTAAATGTTTTTTTAATTGATGTAAATGATATTTATTATCATTCGCGTTTGTTTTTGTGCGAATGTGATTTTTCATTTCTAGCTGCTAAAACAATCAGAAATAAAACGGGTAACCCGAGCAACGCCACCCCTATAAAAAACAGTTCGTAGTTGTAGCTATCAACAAACCCGCCTGAGAAGCCGCCTAGAAACTTTGGAAAAAGAAGCATGATTGAGCTGAATAAAGCGTATTGGGTGGCTGAGTATTGTATGTTCGTCAAACTCGAAAGATAAGCGATAAAGGCTGCTGTCGCGATTCCCCCGCTTAAGTTATCCAGTGAAATAACGATCGTCAGCGCTGTGGTGTCATGCCCTAATGTGGCTAACCAAGCGAACAGTAGATTAGTGATGGAGACAAGAAGAGCACCGATAAACAAAATACGGATTACGCCAAAGCGGTTTACCAAAATACCGCCTAATCCTGCCCCAACGATGGTCATAATAACCCCATAAACTTTAATTATCTGGGCTATCTCTGTTTTTGAAAATCCCATATCGACATAGAAAACATTAGCAATAATGCCAAGAATTACGTCTGAAATTCGGTAAGTTCCAATAAGAGCGAGGATGATAATAGCTTGTTTACCATAGCGCTGAATAAAGTCGATGAATGGGCAAGCGATTGCAACATATGCCCAGCCTAAAAAGCGTGAGAAAAGAGGGGGGAGATGAGCATATTTTTCGCTGAATGCGATAATTTTATTTTGTTGTTTTATCGTTTCTTCATCTAGCTCAATCGTTGTGGGTTCAGAAATAACTAAGGTAGTGATAATACCAACTAACATTAAGCAGGCCATTACGATGTAAGCTGTTTGCCAAGCTGAGGGGGTGTAAATATCTGCTATAGGGCTAGCCCACGCAGCTACAGCCAACGCCCCAGCGCCTGCTGTTATCATCGCGATGCGGTAACCTGCCATGTAGGTTGCAGCCATCGCTGCTTGCAGCGTTTCTTCAGCGGATTCAATTCTATAGGCATCGATAACAATATCTTGTGTAGCGGAGCTGATGGCAACAAGGATTGCGAGTAGCGCCATTAAATAGAGATTGTTGATAGGATCTGAAAATGCTAATCCAAGTAGGCCTAAAAACAGCGATAGTTGGGCGAGCAAAAGCCAGCTTCTCCGCCGTCCTAATTTTTTAGCTAAGTAAGGGATAGGGAGGCGATCAACAAGTGGGGCCCATAACCATTTAAATCCATAGGCTAGACCTACCCAAGAAAAATAGGTGATTAAACTTCGTTCGACGCCGGCTTCTCTAAGCCAAAAAGAAAGTGTTCCAAAAACTAAAAGAAGTGGCAAGCCGGACGAGAAGCCAAGCAGTAAAAGAGTAATAGCGCGAGGGTGAAGATAAACTTTAGCTGAAGAGAGCCAAGATGTGTCTTTAGGAGCCGCAGATGACATGCCGGTTGTCGCCTTCCATGAATAAGCGCTTATTGTCTCTGTCTCTCATGGTGATGGCAATGCTTATGACGAGTTAGATTGAATATACAAAGAGGGTAGGCAAAAAATAAAAAAGCCCGAATACTCGGGCCTTAAGTTCTGCTGCACCGGTCTACCTGAAGGGGGGAGGTAAACCGGTGGTTAAACAGTCTTAGAACTTGATCTGCATACCAGCTAAAACGTCGGTTTCAACAGTTGCATCTTTTGCAGCATTGTCGTAATTGGTAGAGCTGACTTCTGCAAAAAGCTTAACATTTTTCTGTGATGGGAATTTGTAGCTTACATTCGCGTACCAAGTATCGGCATCTTTGGTATTGTCATCAGAATCCAGATTTACATAACCAAGTGCAACCTTAGTTGTGTCTGTTGCTTTAAATGTAGCAACAAGGTTAGTTACAGAAGTGTCTTGATTAGTGTTTTTATCATCAGTAGAACTGTAATCAGCACCGATAGTGGCAATACCAGCATCAAACTCTGCACTTAGGCCCCATGTGTTTTCGTCATCAGATGTTGGAGTCGCTTGGTAGGTTTGGTAAGCTGCACCGAGAGCAACGGGACCAAAGTCACCGCCAACAAAAAAGTCTGTTGCTTCGCCGTTTGCAGAGCTGTTGCCTTCAGATTCTATTTCATGAGAAAAAACAACGTTAGCGATATCAAAATCAGCTTCTACACGGATTACATCATCTCCTGAAGATCGGCCATCTCCAGACACGGAAGAGTCTGCATCAAACATATCTTCTTCAAGTGTAGTTTCGTATGCGCCTTCCACACCGAACTCATCGCCAGCAAGGTTCATTTTACCAACCTTAACTTTTACGTTGTGCATTTGAAGGCCGATATAAGCTTCTTCTAGATCTGAACCTGTTTGACCTTTATCAGCAGCATCTTTAAAGCCGAAATCCAATTGGCCGAATGCTTTAAGGTCATTTCCTAGATCATAGATAACAGTGTTTTTGAGTTCAAGGTCATCAAATTCGACGTCTGCACTGTTTGCTTTTTTGTAATCGTCGCGTAACTGGATCTGCCAATCACCTTTCATTTTGAAAGTTAGGCCTTTATCTTCATAAATAGTCGCTGCTGTAGCAGAGTTAGCTGCAAGAGCGGCAATAGCGGAAGCCAGAATCAGCTTTTTCATTTCGGTACTCTCCAAGAGTTTGGTAAATTAACTTTTAATTTAATTAATGTGTTTTGATTTAATAATCACTGATTATTAATAAGTTCTTTAAAGGACTTCCTTGTGTTTTCATCTGCCTGGTTGTACCAGAAAATAAGCATCTGGGCGGGCATGTTTTCTTTTGCTTGGCTATTGTTGTTATTTTTTGTTTTCGAACTGCTAGCATTTAATTGGGCAGCATTAAATAAATCTTTTTTAGGTAATGCAGCAGCAGAATCTGTATTGTTGAAATCTTCAATTTCTCGCTCGTAATCACGGCTTAATTGGAATCCCTTTTTTTCAATAATCGAAAATTTGAATTTAATTTTTTCGCCATCTTTATTTGCTAAGTTCCAATTCCCGATTTCTTCAAACTTATTGATATCACTAGGTTTTTTTATTTCAGGGGCAGATATAGTTATATTAGAATTGTGACTTTCAAATAACAGTACAAAAACATCTGTGTGTTCTAACTCATCTTCACTACCTTTTTTTATTTCGGCAGTGTAATTAACTAGTATCTGGTTTGTTCCATTGGGTAGTTTGTAATTACTGGAGCTATTGAAAAAGCTATCGCTATTGACTTCTTTTCCGTTACTGGCAATTAAATTTACACCTTCACCAAGATTTAAAATGTTCCCAGCAGAAGCATATGTAGATGCTAGGAATAATGTGCTTAATAATAGTGCTTTTTGTATGGTCTTTAGAAAAATCAATTTAATTGCCTTCGTCTTTATTAACTTTCTTTTGCGGCGCAATAATAGACAGTTAATATTTCATTTGTATTTCAAATATATTTCGGTTTTATAAATTTTATATATGAAAATATATTAAATTTAATTCGGCGGAATTTTATAGTATTGATAATGATTTGCAATACGATAATCATTATTGTTTTATTCTTAATTGTTATATGTATATTGCTATTCTTTGTTAAATGAAGTGGGGAGTTGAACTAATCAGCAGTCATCTGCACAGGCTTTCTGCTGGTATCTTGTCGGTAATCATTAAATTTTCAGTTGATGTAGGTCTTTGAACAGTGTCGGTCTGCTTGTTCTTTTTTTGGGGGGGGGCTTGGTTCTCATGTGAATGGGGTTACTAAAAATTGCCCAAGAACAGCCTCAAAGTGCAATTGTTTATTGTGAATGAATTGAAATTGCGGAGTTTAGGTCGTTACTTAAAGACGGTTTTGCTTGTCGCATAATTGTCACGCTCTTGTAATCGAAGTATTTTATTTTTTTATGCCTTAGTAGTGGTTCTGCATCGACTGAATCACAATCGATAGATGAAAAGGGCCTGCTTAATTGGTTCTGGGCATAATTTTATAAGCGAGAGCATGATGAGTTACAAAAATTCACACGACCAATGCAGTAATTTAGATCATGAGCAGGATTCTGAATTTACGCGAATGACCGATAAAGCCGTAAGCCGCCGTGGGTTTATGGCGGGTATGGGGGCGTTAGGTGTTGGCGCCTTTATTGGTATGACACCGATTGCACAATCTGTGCAGGCGGCTATGGGCACTGTAGTGAAAAGCAAGCTGATCGGTTTCAAGCCTATCGCTGTGAGTACTGCTGATAAAGTGATCGTTCCTGAAGGCTACAATGTGGCTAACCTGATCTCCTGGGGAGATCCAATTTTTGCCAACGCTCCAGAATTTGATCAGTCAGGAAAGGCACCAGCTTCTGCTCAGGCGCTACAGTTTGGTGATAACACCGACGGTATGACTCTGTTTCCGCTGTCTGATAAGCGCGCTGTAATGGCGGTAAACAATGAATACACTAACAATGATCTGCTGTTCGACCATAAAGGCGAAAATATGACCGCAGATGATGTTAAGAAAGCTCAGAATGCACACGGTGTTTCTGTATTCGAAATTAAGAAAACATCGCAAGGTTGGGAGGTTGATCGTAGCGGTAAACTCAACCGCCGAATCACAGCTAACACGCCGATGGAGTTAACAGGTCCAGCTGCAGGCCATGATCTGCTGAAAACGGCGGCAGATTCAACGGGTAAGGAGGTTCTAGGTACATTTAATAACTGTGCAAACGGTGAAACGCCATGGGGGACTTACCTGACTTGTGAAGAGAACTTTCATAACTATTTTGGTACGGCTGATGAGTCTTATGAGGTTCCTGCTGAGCAGAAACGTTACGGTATCAAACCAGCGGACAAGCGTTATCAGTGGAGTAAGTTTGATGAGCGTTTCGATCTGGCGAAAAACCCTAACGAACCAAATCGTCACGGCTGGGTTGTTGAGATAGATCCAATGAATCCAGAGGCTAAGCCTCTGAAACGTACAGCATTAGGCCGTTTTAAGCATGAAAATGCTGCACTGATGATCGACAATAGTGGTCATGTTGTTGTTTATTTAGGTGATGATGAGCGCGGTGAGCACCTGTATAAATTTGTATCTAAAGGCAAATACGATGCAAGCAGCCAAGCAAAGAATCGTGATTTGTTGGTTGAAGGTACTCTCTATGTCGCTAAGTTCTCTTCTAATGAGGGTGAGCTGAAAGGTAAAGGTGAGTGGATTGAGCTGACATTCGGTAAAAATGGCCTGACCCCTGAAAATGGTTTCAATAACCAAGCTGAAATTCTGATTCACACACGTCTGGCTGCAACTCAGGTTGGTGCTACTACGATGGATCGTCCAGAATGGGTAGCCGTTCACCCAAATAAAATGTCAGCTTTCTGTACACTGACGAATAATAAGAACCGTGGTAAGAAAGATAATCAGCCTGTAGATGGGCCCAACCCACGGGCAGGTAATAAATACGGGCAGATTATTCGTTGGATGCCAGTAAACGCTGATCACACTTCAGCTGAGTTCGATTGGGATCTGTATGTTATTGCTGGTAATCCATCTGTTCATAAAAAAGGTCTAGAAGCGGGTAGCAGTAATATAACATCTGAAAACATGTTCAATAGCCCAGACGGTCTTGGTTTTGATAAAGGCGGTCGCATGTGGATTATGACGGATGGAAAGTACTCCAACAAAGATGATTTTGCAGGTATGGGCAACAACCAGATGTTGTGTAGTGACCCTGCAACAGGTGAGATCCAGCGCTTTTTGTCAGGCCCAATCGCATGTGAAGTTACTGGTCTGACTTTTACGCCAGATCAGAAGACAATGTTCGTAGGTATTCAGCACCCAGGTGAAAAAGGTAAGCCTTCTCACTTCCCCGCGGGTGGTAACAGTAAGCCTCGTTCAACTATCGTGGTAATCACTCGTGAAGATGGTGGTGTGATTGGTGCTTAATAAGATTTGATAGTATTGGCAAAGGGGCGGAGGCTCCTTTTGTTGATTGTTATCTTTTCTAAGCATAAAAAAACCGGCATTCGCCGGTTTTTTTATGCTTTAGGATAATGCAAGGATTACCCCAGATCGATATTAGATGCGAAGACCGCCATCTACCTCGAAGCAGCGACCGCTGATGTAGTCATTTTCAAGAATGAAAGTAACTGTTTTAGCGATCTCTTCTGGCTTGCCTAGGCGCTTAGCAGGGATGCCGGCTGCGATCTTATCGAGTGCTTCCGGTTTCATGCTCATCACCATCTCAGTACCAATATAGCCTGGAGCGATTGATGCAGCACGGATTTTATAGCGTGCAAGTTCTTTCGCCCAAGTGACAGCCATCGCTTCTACGCCAGCTTTTGTCGCTGTGTAGTTAGTTTGGCCCATGTTGCCAGAGCGAGAGATCGATGAGATGTTGATGATGCAGCCTTCAACGCCAAGGTCAATCATCTGTGCTGCCGCTTCACGTGCACATAGGAAAGTACCTGTTAGGTTAACGTCCATTACCAAATTCCATTGGTCCATAGACATTTTCTTAGCTACTTTGCCTGTTTCACGGTCAACCTTCAGGAATAATCCGTCACGTGTTACACCTGCATTGTTTACTAGGCCGTTCAGAGTGCCGAAATCGGCAACAACGTCAGCAAACATTTTTTCAACATCGTCTTCTTTTGCGACGTTGCAGATGTAAGCGCGTGCTTCAACGCCCTTTTCCATGCAAAGACCTACAGTGGTATCTAAATCTTCTTGGCTCAGGTCCGCTAGTGCAAGCTTCGCCCCTTGAGAAGCTAGTTCAAGCGCCATTGCGCGACCAAGACCACGGCCACCGCCAGTTACAACAATTACTTTATCTTTGAGTTCCATTGAGGATTACCCTTACTTCGGTTTGACTCTAATATTATTGTGCGTTGCGTCATTGTGCAGAATTCAAACTTATAACGCTTTTGCGGAAATGTCTACATCTTGTCTGTTTTAGTCATTTATCAATAAGTTTTATAGACTATTGAAGGGTGTTTTAGTGTAAATGTTGCGACTGCTAAGCTTATGTTTTTACGTATTATTTTTGCGGTGCGGAATTATTTTGTACTTTGGTACTAAATTTTCTATGAGTGGAATTAAATCGTTCTTCTTTGTAAATATATGTGTATTTCGAAGGCTGTTACTTGAAAAAAGTGTTGTTAGCCCATAGAAAAGAGTGATCAGATATTGTTGCAGATAGAACTGCTCATTTTATTGGGCCGTGTTCTAGTATTGGAAGAGATATCGCTCTAAAAAATAGGGTTGAGAAGTCTCAGTTTCAATATCCATTACTCTTTAACGAGGCACTTCATGAAGTTTCTTTTTTTACTATTTATTATTGTTCCTATTATTGAGATTACCGTGTTGATTAATGTCGGTGATGCAATAGGAGCATGGAACACTGTAGGTCTAGTGCTGTTATCTGCATTTATTGGTGTCAATATGTTGCGTTACCAAGGTTTGTCAACGCTAGCCAGGGCACAGCAGCGAGCTAATCAAGGAGAAATACCAGGCCAGGAGATGGTGGAGGGTATAGTACTTGCCGTGGGAGGTGCTTTGTTGGTTACGCCAGGTTTTGTTACCGATATTATTGGCTTTAGTTGCTTATTGCCTTTCACTCGTAAAGCCTTTGCTTCGCGGTTGCTGAGTCAGTTCACCGTTATCGCTTCACAACAGCATGGAGCCTCTGCTCAGTTTTACAGTGCTGACCCTTTTCAGCAGGCCAGCAAAGAAGATGTAAATTCTCGTCAAGTGCCAGGTGATGTCATCGATGGCGAGTATGAACGTAAAGACTAAGTTACCTTAAATAAAGAAAAAATGACAAAGGGGTGTTGAATTCATTTTTATTGCCCCAACTTAGCTAACAAAGGGTAATTCAGTGAGAATCTGAACTACTTTATTTCCTTACATAATGTTGATTTTGATCAGACAAAGATCAGGAGAGAAAACGAGATGAAAATTCGTCCACTTCACGACCGTGTAGTTGTTCGTCGCAACGAAGAAGAAGCTACTACTGCCAGTGGTATCGTCCTACCAGGTTCAGCTCAGGAAAAGCCTAACCAAGGTAAAGTAATTGCTGTTGGTGAAGGTCGTATTCTGGATAACGGTGAGCGTCAAGCGCTTTCAGTTCAGGTTGGGGATACAGTGCTATTCGGTGGTTATGCTAATACTGTAAAAGTTGATGGCGAAGAGCTACTTATTCTTAGCGAAGGCGAAATTTACGGTGTACTGGAAGCTTAATTCTCCAGTTTAACTTTTCGTTGAATAACTATTGTTTAAAGAATTTTTGATACAGGATTTTCAAAATGTCTAAAGAAGTATTATTTGGAAACGATGCGCGTCAGCGCATGCTTGCCGGCGTAAATATTCTTGCTGATGCCGTGAAAACGACATTAGGCCCGAAAGGTCGTAACGTTGTTCTAGATAAGTCATTCGGCGCGCCGACTGTGACTAAAGATGGCGTATCTGTAGCTAAAGAGATCGAGCTTGAAGATAAGTTTGAGAACATGGGCGCACAGATGGTTAAAGAAGTAGCATCTCAAGCAAATGATGTTGCAGGTGATGGTACTACAACTGCGACAGTGTTAGCTCAGGCGATTGTTAACGAAGGCCTGAAATCAGTTGCAGCGGGTATGAACCCAATGGATCTGAAACGCGGTATCGATAAAGCGGCTGCTGCGGTTGTTGAGCAGATTAAAGGTATGGCTGTTCCTTGTGCGGATAGCAAAGCGATTGCACAGGTAGGTACTATCTCTGCTAATGCTGACGTACAGGTTGGTGAGATCATTGCTGAAGCAATGGGCAAAGTAGGTAAAGAAGGTGTTATCACTGTTGAAGAAGGTACTGCACTAGACAACGAACTAGATGTTGTTGAAGGCATGCAGTTTGATCGTGGTTATCTTTCTCCTTACTTCATCAACAATCAGGACAATATGTCTGCTGAGGTTGAGCAGCCATTTATCCTATTGGTTGATAAGAAAATCTCTAATATCCGTGATCTTCTTCCGATTTTAGAGCAAGTTGCTAAAGCATCTCGTCCGCTTCTAATTATTGCTGAAGACGTAGAAGGTGAAGCGCTAGCAACACTTGTTGTTAACAATATGCGTGGCATTGTTAAGGTTGCAGCGGTTAAAGCGCCTGGCTTCGGTGATCGTCGTAAAGCGATGCTTGAAGATATTGCCATTCTGACGGGTGGTACTGTTATCTCTGAAGAGGTTGGTCTAACCCTTGAAGAAGCGTCGCTAGAGCAGCTTGGTCAGGCTAAACGTGTTTCTATTACGAAAGAAAATACAACGATTGTTGACGGTGTAGGTTCAGCAGACGTTATTGAAGCTCGTGTAAATCAGATCCGTGCACAGATGGAAGAAACTTCTTCTGATTATGATCGTGAGAAGTTACAAGAGCGTGTTGCTAAACTGGCGGGTGGCGTTGCAGTCATCAAAGTTGGCGCAGCAACAGAAGTAGAGATGAAAGAGAAAAAAGCGCGTGTTGAAGATGCACTTCATGCGACACGTGCAGCGGTTGAAGAGGGTGTTGTACCTGGTGGTGGTGTTGCACTTATTCGTGCAATGGATCAGGTAAAAGATCTTAAAGGCGATAATCATGACCAAAGTGTTGGTATTGAGCTTGCCTTCCGTGCTTTAGAAGCACCTCTACGTCAGATTGTTGGAAACTCTGGTGAAGAAGGTTCTGTAATCGTATCTAATATTCGTGAGAAGGGTGAAGGTAACTTCGGTTATAACGCGGCTTCTGGTGAATACGGCGATATGATTGCGATGGGTATTCTTGATCCAGCTAAAGTGACACGTTCTGCATTACAGGCTGCAGCATCGGTTGCGGGTCTAATGATCACGACTGAAGCGATGATTGCTGATAAGCCTTCTGATGGTGGTGCCGCAGGCATGCCTGATATGGGCGGCATGGGTGGTATGGGTGGTATGGGCGGTATGATGTAAGCTCAACCATCTATGATGTAATATTTAAGCCCCGCATTTTGCGGGGCTTTTTATTTCTGGGTAAAATAGCAATTTCATCTAATTTGTTTCTGAGAGTAAAGAGATAACTATGAATCGTGATGATGATATTAATGTGCCTAACATGGGGCCAGCAGAGCCCGCGGGTGATAACCGTCATGCACCTGTTGGGCATCAGGCTCATAATACGCCTCGGCAGTCATCTAATGTAGAGCCTGTCCGACCCGGGGGCGGTTTTATCCAGCCTTTAGTGAGCATTATATTGATCGTTGCGGTCTCCGCGCTTGGGTATTTTGGATTTGATATGTATCAGGCTCAAAAGGAGCGTGAAGCAACGTTTACTCAGGCTCAAGAGCAGATTAGTCAGCTTAAAGGGTTGCTACAAGAGGCCGAGCAGGGGGCCGAGAAATCAGGGGAAGCACTAAAGGGAAATGTTTCTTCGCTTGAGGCGAGTTTGAGACAGAAAGATAAGCAATTGGATTCAGAAATTGCAAAGTTATGGGCAATTGCTCATCAGAAGAATGCTCCTTTAATTGAGAAGCAGGCTAAAGCATTAGCAGTACAAAATAAACAATTGGCTGCGCAAAAGAAGTTGATCAAATCATTACAAAGCACCCAAGAGAGCCAAGCTAAAACGATTAAGGGATTGGCGAGCGTTAAAGCGAATAGTGATAAGTTAAAGAAAACACTAACGGCTGAGATGGCTAAAGTCAGCAAGTTGGTGAACCGTGTTGAGACTGAAATGCGCACAGAGGCCGAATTAGCGCAAGATCAGCAGGATGAGATGCTTAAATCGCAAAGGGCGCTTAGTGATCGAGTTGTAAAACTTGAAGGTAAAAGCAGTGCTGGGTTGGAGCGTCGGATTAAGGTAAATGAGCAAGCGGTAAGGGCCTTTGACGGAACACGCCGGCAATTGAATCAGGACCTTCTACAAGTGAAGCAGAAACTGAATAATATGCAGTTATTGTTAGAGCAAAAATGATTTGATTAAAAAGTGATCAAAAAATATGCCGGCAGGGTTTGCTAAGTCAGGCCCTAAAAGGCAAAATACACGATTATTCTTAGATAGAGATATTTGAAACCTCCATGAAAATCCGTGCTTTCTTTGCACTGACGTTACCTGATTCAGTTGTGCGTTGGTTGGCTGATCATGCCGATACCTTGTGTGAGTATGATCGAAAGACTGAGGTTAGTTGGGTCGATTCAGATCGCTATCATCTAACGCTTTGTTTTCTCGGAGATATAACGCTTGAGCAGGTCGAGGAACTAGAGCGTTGTACGCGCGAGCAGTTAGCTAACTTTAGCTCGTTCCAAGTACACATCAATGTGGCTGAATATTACCGTGTCAGCAAACATCTTGCTTTGATTGCGGCCCTGCCTGATGTTCATCAAGAGTTGCAGACATTACATAATTTAATGGTAAATGTTGCAGATGATGCTGGTGTTAGTCATACGGAAGAAGACTTTAAGCCGCATGTGACTTTGGGACGATTGCCGGGCAAGAATAAGTTTAAAAAACCAGATAGCTGGCCTGCTATTGATATGTTTAGTTTGGCTGATTCGGTTGTTTTGTTTCAAAGCAAACCCGGAGAAGATGGATCTATCTACACACCACTATTTGAGATCCCTTTGCAGGATCTAGCTTGATTTCAAATCAGGAAAATAGTCCTATTCTACTTTAAAAAAATTACCTCTAAATATTATGCGCACACCTGAATTACTGTCTCCCGCTGGGACACTGAAAAATATGAAATATGCGTTTGCTTACGGAGCAGATGCTGTATACGCCGGACAACCTCGTTATAGTTTGCGTGTGCGTAATAATGACTTCAACATGGATAATCTTGGTCAGGGGATTGACCTTGCTCACCAGTTGGGTAAAAAGTTTTTTCTTGCCAGTAATATCTTACCGCACAATAGTAAGTTAAAGACCTATATTGATGACCTTCGTCCGATTATTCAGATGGGACCTGATGCGTTAATTATGTCGGATCCGGGCTTGATCTACTTAGTGAAAGAACACTTTCCTGATGTGCCTATTCATCTTTCTGTGCAAGCGAATACGATGAATTGGGCGACCGTCAAGTTTTGGCATTCTATGGGAGTGGAACGAGTCATACTTTCTCGTGAGCTCTCATTGGATGAGGTTGAAGAGATTCGCCAGCTTTGTCCAGAAATGGAGATAGAAGTTTTTGTTCATGGTGCTCTCTGCATCGCCTATTCGGGTCGCTGTTTGCTATCGGGTTATATTAATAAACGAGATCCGAACCAGGGTACTTGCACCAACTCTTGTCGTTGGAAATATGATGCGCATGAAGCCAAGGTTAATGAATCTGGCGATGTTATTCCTGTTGAGCAGTTTGATCCTAAAGCTGATGTTGCTCAAGCGCCTAAAACACCCGCATTAGGTGAAGGCGAGCCTACGGATCGGATTTTCTTGCTGCAAGAGGAAACTCGCCCCGGAGAATTTATGCCAGCTTTTGAAGATGAGCATGGCACTTATATCATGAATTCAAAAGATCTACGTGCTATTCAGCATGTGCATCGTCTAGCTGAGATTGGTGTCGATTCGCTGAAGATCGAAGGGCGCACAAAGTCCCATTATTATGTTGCGCGTACTGCGCAAGTCTATCGTAAGGCGATAGATGATGCGGTAGCAGGTAAACCGTTCGATATGAGCTTGATGGATGAGCTAGAAAATCTTGCTAGCCGTGGCTATACGGAAGGTTTCTATCGCCGTCATGTTCATGATGAATATCAAAACTATGAAACAGGTAATTCTGTGGGTGTTCATCAGCAGTTTGTTGGTGAAGTGATGAGTTATGATAAACAAGCTGGCATGTTAGAGATTGATGTTCGTAACCGCTTTTTAAAGGGCGATACGCTTGAATTAATGACACCGCAAGGAAATCATAAATTCAAATTAGAAGAGATGATTGACAAAAAAGGGAAGCAAGCTGATGTTGCTCCTGGTTCTGGTCATGTTATGAAGATCCCGATGGCGCTTTCGGGGGATCCAGAGTACGCCTTATTGATGCGTGATCTACCTAATGCGCCAGAGTATAGTAGCCAGAAGTAATAATGAATGAAGATAAGTACCTGTTTAAGCAAGCACTAAGGCCTTTTTCATTTAGTGTCGCTTTGGTTGTTTGCTTAACGGGTATTCTCATCGCCCATCACGATGGTTTTGTCGATTATCCTAAATCCGCCTTAATCTTAGTGGCAGGTTTATTGCTGCAAGCAGGTGTTAATCTAATCAATGATTATGCCGATCTGCCTCTACTTTCATCGTTAGAATATTCGCTGTCTCGTACTCGCATAAGAGCGAATACATTGCGTGGATTATGTTGCTTTCTTGTCGCAACGTTAATCGGTGTTTACCTTATCTATCTGACAGATCTATTGCTTTTGTTACTCTGCGCTATCGGATTGCTTGGGGCGCTGGGCTATACACTGGAACCGATCAATTATAAGCGTCGTGGTTTAGCCGTTATATTGGTTTTTTGGTTTATGGGCGTGTTAATGGTGTTGGGCGCTTATTATGTATTGGCTTTACGTATAACGGTTGAGGCGTTTTATCTGTCGTTACCTGTTAGTTTATTTACATCATTACTGCTATTGAGTAATGAATTAAGAGACTACGAGAGTGATCGTGAACAAGGGATCGGTACTCTGACGGTAAGGTT
>Ga0193958_1000133_pt1 | contig 33280 bp, 25 predicted proteins | sample FB_1_MG_FD_140320 | JGI IMG/M metagenome (GOLD analysis project Ga0193958, IMG submission 140320) | Microbial mat bacterial communities from the Broadkill River, Lewes, Delaware, United States - FB_1_MG | ecosystem: Environmental > Aquatic > Freshwater > River > Microbial mats | place: USA... | reverse complement strand
TTCCTGATCTTTATGGGGGGAATGCTGCTTATGGTTGGTCTTCGTATCGTCTTCCCTCCAGCTATCGCCAAAACGTTTATCTAGGTAGCCTTCGAGCAAACGAGCGGATTCATTATCTTGTTCACGGCAATAGGCGAGTAAGCTGAGGAATTCTGATTCACTCAGCGATCCTAACTCTCTTCCAGCATAGGGGCCTGCTTTTACTGTTCCATACATCACGCCTGAATCATGATCTAACCGCATTAATAGAATATCGGTGTTCACTTCTGATTGATTATCGGCTTTGCTATGCGTTTGTTGGCGTCGTTTGTACCATGTGCCAATAAAAGGCGCTGCTCTTATTAAAATGGGAAGTATAGTGCGACTAAATGGCAGCAAGCCTGCAACGACCGCCGCAATCCAATGTAAACGACCTGTGAACGCCATTAGCAGTATGAATAGCGAGATTAGGGCTAGAACAATCATAATGATTGTTCTATTTCTTCTCTTTTTAGGCAATGAGCGTAGCCAGATGCTAATAAGAAGAGCAAGTCCGGCTAAGAGTACTAAACTAATTGGGTTCACTGATGATCCTTTATTTAAGCTGTTCTAAAAAACCAGAAATATTTTGGTTCTGTTGTGCACTGTAATCCTGTAAAGCTTTTTTGTTGCCACTTGCATAGATCGCTACGGCTATTAGTAGTTGTGCGAGTAAAGAGGAGCTAGCGCTATTAAATGCATGATAAGCGCCCCCAGAAAGTTGAGCAAACTGTTTAAATGCTCTTTTGGTTATTAAATCGTTACCTTCTTGGAAAATGAAAATGGGTGTTTTTAATAGCCCTAAAGTGCCAGCCATAGAGGACAAAAGATTGATATCTTCTTCCATACTATCTCCGATATAAACGATCGCTTTTATCGGCTCTTTCCGTGTTTCAAGTATGGCATGGTTAAATAGTTTACCGATTTGAGTATGCCCTGCGGAACACTGTACTGAATTCATTTTATTCAGGAGTTGCTCAGTATTGCTGTACCACGGGCTGGAATAAAAAAAATTGTAGCCATAGAAATAGCACAACTGAATATTTAATGAGCCAATAGCATCTGTCGCTAGAAACATTTTGGATTGTATATGGCAGGCATGATCCCAAGTAGACTGGCGACTTGCTGTAGCATCGAGTGCAAATAATAGCCTAGCCCCTTGATCGTGTGAGGTGCTAGGTAGGCTCTTCGCTTGTTGTAAGAAACTATCAATCTCCTGAGAGCTTGAAGTTGGCGCAAGCCCCACGTCTCTTTTATCTTTTTTTATCAATTTTACTTAACCCTAATTTTAGCCTGATGATAACTATTGGCTTTCTCTATAAATAAGACATTAAATGCGAGTGTTTGTTCACGGCTCTCGTATCAAGTATAGAGGTTTAAATAGCGTTGTTGGTGCTAGTAGGGATTTCCATATAGTTATTCTTATATAAGAATTATTCCTATTTTCGGCATGAATTAAGGACAGTGAAACATCGATAAGTTAGTATCATGAAAAATATATGGAAATGGAGTTTTATAAGGTGCGTAAAGTCATTATTGCCGGAGCCGTTGTAGCAGCCGGAGCAGTTGGATATATGGTAAGTCAACCAGGCGGTGAAGGCGGTTCGGCTGCATATAGCCCATTGGCATATGTGCCTGCAGATACTGTTTTATTCTCCGGACAAATGGAAGCATTCCCTCTAAAAGAATATTTGCAATCGACAACATTTGCTCAAGCCAAAGTACCCAACGATTTTTTGGAAGAGCTGGATGATGAAAATGAGCCTAAGCAGCGTTTTTTGGCAAGCTTAGTTAAGTCGTACTTCCAAGGAATGAACACGCCGGCTGAATTTCAAAAAACATTTGCTCTACCTGATGAAATAAAAGCGTTTGTTTATGCTGTTGGGTTTATGCCAGTGATGCGTTATCAAGTAACCGATGCAAAAAGTTTTTGGGCGGTGCTAGATAAAGCTGAACTCGAGAGTGGCTTTAAGCATGAGGCTCGTACCATAAAAGAGCTGCAGTATCGCGCCTATGTTTTTGAGAATAATGAAAAAGGTGAAAAGTTTGAGTTAGTGGCGGCTGTTGAAAATGGCTGGGCGACATGGAGTATTAATACGCATGCTAATACACCTGCTGATCTGGCGTTAGCACTTGCTCAGGAAAAACCGACCGCCTCGCTTAAAGATGCTGGTGTATTGGAATCTATCCAGAAAAAACATGGCTTTGTTAAAACCTCGCTTTCTTATCTCGATCATCAGGGCCTAGTAAAGGCTTTCACGACGGCGAACGGAAATGCTTTAGCGACAATGATCACTAAAGCGATGGAAGTTGATGGTGACAAAGATGGTTTGGCTGAAGTAAGAACCGCTGAATGCCAAGCTGAGATGGGGGCAATTGCTGCAAACTGGCCTCGTACTGTGATTGGGATGCGAAGCAAAGATGATATGAAAATCACCGCAACGCATACGCATATGAAAGCGGCGATGGTTTTTGAAAGTAATAACAAAGTCGTTTTAGATGCTTTGACGTCTATGCAGGGCTTTATTCCAGCATATCTAGACAAAGCACAAGTATTTGGTATGGGGCTGGGGATCGATGCTAATAAATTGAGCCCAGCGTTATCTAGCATATGGAGTAATATGCTAGAACCTACTTATAAATGTGCGCCATTGGTTGAGATGCAATCATCTACTCGAGAGGCTAATCCCGCTGCTTTGGCTATGTTTACAGGCATGGCTCAAGGTGTAAAAGGGGTTGCGATGGGCATTCAGGATTTCTCTCTGAATATGGAAGGACCAGAGCCGCAACTTAATTCCTTAGATGCGATTGTCTCTCTTACAGCTGAAAACCCTGCTGTATTATTTAATATGGCTAAAACATTCGCACCGCCATTAGCGCATATTCAATTACCGCAAGATGGAAGCGCAGTCGATCTTTCCACTATGTTACCGATCCCTCCTGAGGTAAATGTTCAGCCGATGTTGGCCGTCAAAGGTAAGCATCTTGTTATTTACAATGGCGATAAAGGCGCTGCTATTGCTGAAGCACTTGGGAAAGAAGAGGCTGTTAGTAACGGACTTTTTAATTTCTCTATGGACTATAAAAAGATGCTAGCGCCAGTCGTTCCTATTTTGGAGATGAGCGGTGATCCGGAAATGACAGAGCAGCTGCAAATGCTTAAAAATATGGATATGCGTGTCAAAATGGATATTAATTTGAACGCTCAGGGAATCGAGCTGATGAGTGAAGCTGATATAGCTGCACCAGCAAAGTAACCTATTCCATTTAACGGAAAAAACCGCGTCAATTCTCAGATTGGCGCGGTTTTTTTATTGATCATATCTGCTTTTTAGCGCTGTTCGCTATCCCTTGTTTTTTAACGGTTTTTAAAGCCGCTTTTTCGAGCAATTGAATACAGATTACAAGTCAGTTGTCGTTTCAACGGCATCACCTATATAACGTTTTCTTTTTTTCGCTTTTACAAATTCAATATCTACGAGCACTAATCCATCGATGCAGTAGTTAAAATCTGCGTCAACGCCAAAGTCTAGGAAGCGCACCCCACCATCTTCACAAAGCTCACTGTATTGTTTATAGAGTGTAGGCACACTGACACCAAGAAATTCAAGTTGCTCTTTCAGGATACGGAAATCCGCTTTGTAATTATCGCCTGCAAAGAGTAGTTCCATATTGGCGAGTGTTTCTTGGTCCAAATTATAAGGCGCGAAAGAATGTCCTAAGTCTTCATTATCACCAAAATAGTGGCGATAAAACCAAACTAGCATGTCTTTGGCCGCGCGAGGGTAGTTGTTACTCAAACTGACGGGGCCGAACATATAGCGTATTTCTGGATGTTTTCTAAGATATGCTCCGATACCGTACCATAGGTAATCGAGGCTGCGTTTCCCCCAATACTTCGGTTGTACAAAGCTACGGCCAAGCTCTATTCCTTGAGCAAAATAGGGTTGCATCTGTTCACTGTATTTGAAAAGCGTTGAGCTATAGAGGGGGGCTTCAGAATTATGATCAATTTTTCCCGCTTCAGCGAGTCGATATGCTCCAGCTATTTCAAGTTCCTCTTCATCCCAGAGGATTAAATGACGGTAATAGTGGTCGTATTGATCGAGATCTTTTTTATCTCCCGTACCTTCGCCGACGCAACGAAAAGCTATTTCACGAAGCCTTCCCACCTCTTGGATAACAGCCGATTCCGCTTTGTAGTCAAACAGGTATATCTTTTTACCGTCTATCGTTTCACCTAAAAGCTCGGAGTTCCTTAACTCTTGTTTGAGCGTTTGGCGGTCCTGAGGATGGGCAATGGTTTTTTCTGTGATAAACAGTGGCTTTTTGTTTTTAGCGATTTTATATAAGTGTTTTTTTAGTAGCTTTGCTTTCTCGGCGGTCGATACCGGAACGGCATCTATTTGACTGAACGCGATGGGTTCACCTACACGCATCGGTATAGTGACAGAGCGCTTATTAAACATTTCGCGTGCTAGCATCATGGTCGAGAGTGCTTTATTGATATAGGAGATGCTATAAAACAGGGAGGAGTTCTTACCCCCAATGAAAATAGGTAGCACGGGAGCATTAGCCTTTCGAGCAAATCGGATAAAGCCGCTATTCCATTTATCGTCTTTTACACCTGTTATACCCGCCCTAGAAACCTCTCCAGCAGGGAAAACAATAACTGCTTGTTCTTGATTCAGCGCTTCTACAATGCGTTCAATATCACGTTTTCGGGTGCTTTTACCCAGATTGTCGACGGGCAAAAATAAGTTTTTTAATGGGTCAAAATTCATTAACACATCGTTAGCGACAATTTTGACATCACGGCGTACCTCTCCAATCATTTTAAGCAGAGATAGCCCGTCTAACGCCCCCAAAGGGTGGTTGGCAATAATGACAACACGCCCAGACGAGGGGATGTTCGCGCGATCATGATTGCTGATGCTGTAACCAAAGTTGAAATATTCCAGAACCCTTTCGATGAACTCAAAACCAGTAGCATCTCTGTTTAATTCAAGAAAGCTATTAATTTCGGTTTCGTGCACGAGTTTACGTAACATGAATAAAGCAGAGCGTTTAAATGGCGCCGGTTTATCCACAAAAGCTGGATATTTACTGACAAGAGCTCTTTCTACATTAATTGTAGGCTCTTTTATGATGAGGTTGTTTTCACGTGTATTCATAGTGTGAAAACGATATGTGAATATGGTGACTAAACTTTGACAGTAATCTTACCGTTTAATGACATAGTAAACGTTATGCGCGGGTTTATTCTGCCGCAGCATCGGACTCTCTTATCGCTTTGGTCCAAAGGTCATTGTCATCTTTACGACGGCCATCATTTTTACGTCTATCTTTTTTGTGTGGTTCAAAGCGGATCTCCTCGCGACGATCCTTTATTTGTCGTCGATCTATACCAGAGCGTACTTCGTCACCTTTAGGGTCGTGTTGCATATTTTTCTCTTATTAACGAGGTCATTTAAATTGTGCGTTGTTATTCACAAGCATAGCAAAGCTTTCTCTTGGTAATGGCGCAAGGGCGTGCTGTTATGCTTTACTTTAGTTATAATGCTGTATAAATAAACAGTATTTGGTGGGTTGATGCAGCGGAAAGTTATCCACTGTGATTGTGACTGCTTCTTTGCTGCTGTTGAGATGCGTGATAATCCGGAATTTAGTGAGATCCCTTTAGCGATAGGCGGGAGGTCGGATCGTCGTGGTGTAATTGCAACTTGTAACTATCCTGCACGTGAATTTGGAGTTCGTTCTGCAATGTCTACTGCGAATGCGCTGAAGTTATGCCCTAATCTGTTGGTTATCCCAGGAAACATGGCTAAATATAAAGAAGTATCTCAGCAGATTATGAGTATTTTTTTAGATTACACCTCTTTAATCGAACCGCTATCTTTAGATGAAGCATTTCTAGATGTGACAGGTGCTGAGCATCATTCAGGCAGTGCTACACTGATTGCAGAAGAGATACGTTTGCGGGTAAAGAGTGAAGTTGGAATTACGATTTCGGCGGGTGTCGCACCGAATAAGTTTCTTGCCAAAATTGCGAGTGATTGGCGAAAGCCGGATGGGCTTTATGTCATAACACCGAATCAGGTGGAAGATTTCCTTGTTACTTTGCCTGTCAGTAAAATTTCAGGTGTTGGGCAGAAAACTGCTGAGAAACTATCTGATTTAGGTATTGTAACCTGTGCGGATTTACGGACTAAGTCACTTATTGATTTAGTCGAAAGGTTTGGCAAGTTTGGTAAACGGTTATTTGATTTAGCACGTGGAATTGATCACCGACCTGTTAAGACTAGCCGGGTTCGAAAATCTATTAGTGTTGAGCATACTTACCCAACAGATCTGCAAACAATCGAACAATGTTTATCTCAATTGCCGATGTTACTCGAGGAGCTAGAGCAGCGGTATAGTAAGTACCAAGAGACAAGAGCGATAGCTGGGGTGGTGGTTAAAGTTAAGTTTTATGATTTTGTCCAAACAACCGCTGAGAATACGGTGACGCTTCCCGATTTGGCTCATTTTCGCCAGTTACTTTGTGATGCTTATAATCGTGGTTCACGACCTGTGAGATTAATCGGGGTGGGCTATCGCTTGTTAGATGACAAACAGGGCCAGCCAAAGCAGTTAAACTTACTGGAAAGCCAACCTGTTAGTGAGGACAGAGCTTAACCATAGCACTAGCGGACTAAGAGGAGATGTTGTGGCTACGTGTCAGCTTGAAAGTATACGAGTACGTTTGGCCAGTTATTCATTAAGTTATAAGTACACTGATGATAGATGGCGTTTTCGTTGTTGTGAACTTGCCTTAGAAGCGCTCGAACAAGGAAATTATGGTGTAGGCGCTGTATTGATCGATAGAGATCAGACGCTTTTAGTTGAAGCGAGTAACCAAGTATTCAGCCCGCAATTTAGCTCTTCAGCCCATGCCGAGATGCGTTTGCTGGATAGGTTTGAGCAAGAATTTCCTCAGTACGCTCGTAGGGATGAACTTACGCTTATTACATCGCTTGAGCCCTGCCCAATGTGTTGCTGTCGGATTCTTGCTGCTGGAATTGGTTGTGTTGTGTATTTAAGTCGCGACAATGATGGAGGAATGATGTCGCGTTGCAGTACGTTGCCCGCCGCGTGGAAAAACCTGTCCCAACTTATTGTTGTAAAAGAATTTGATCCCTCTCATGAGTTATCAGTCCTTGCTCATGATATTGCGGCTGCACAGAAGGATACTTTGAGAAATAAACTAATCGAAACTATTCGAACATGATGCCTGTAATTGCGACTTGCATTTGTTATACTCGCGCGCTTTGCAAATCTGGTTAAAAAAAAGCCAATATACTGGCTGGGGTGATAAATGATTCAATTGCTTGTGGCTCGCACACAATCACTTAAAAGCGATCTTCTTTCTGGTTTGACGGTGGCACTTGCCCTCGTTCCTGAAGCTGTAGCATTTGCTTTTGTTGCTGGCGTAGAGCCTTTAGTTGGTCTTTACGCTGCCTTTATGGTTGGTTTAATTACCGCTGTGATCGGTGGGCGCCCAGGTATGATTTCAGGTGCGACAGGTGCGCTAGCGGTTGTGATGGTTAGCTTAGTCGCTATGCATGGCGTTGAGTACTTATTCGCAACGGTTGTCCTTATGGGGATTTTTCAGATCCTGGCGGGAGTGTTCAAGCTGGGTAAGTTTATTCGCTTAGTGCCTCATCCTGTGATGCTAGGGTTTGTTAATGGTCTGGCTATCGTGATTTTTCTAGCACAGATGAAGCAGTTCCAGTTCACTGATGCTGATGGAACGCTTCAATGGCTCCAAGGTGAACAGATGATGATGATGCTAGGTTTAATCGCTTTGACAATGGCCATCATCCACTTTTTACCAAAATTAACCCGAGCCATTCCTTCATCGTTGGCTGCTATTCTCACAGTAACGTTGCTGGTTATTGGGTTAGATTTAGATACACGAACGGTCCAAGATGTCTTGATCGACATGACGGGCAATGCTGAAGCGACCATTGCTGGTGGTCTGCCACAGTTCCACATTCCTATGGTTCCTTTAACGTTTGAAACCTTACAAGTTATAGTTCCTTATGCTTTGATTCTGGCTGCTATTGGATTGATAGAGTCCCTATTAACGTTGACGCTAATCGATGAAATGACAGAAACGCGTGGCCGCGGAAATAAAGAGTGTATTGGTCAAGGTGTTGCAAATGTTGCTACAGGCTTCTTTGGAGGTATGGGGGGCTGCGCAATGATTGGTCAGAGTATGATTAACATTAATTCAGGCGGATTGGGTAGAGCGTCAGGTATCTCTGCAGCGCTATTCCTATTGGCATTTATACTTGTTGGTTCAAACCTTATTGAGATTATCCCAGTTGCAGCGTTAGTTGGGGTTATGTTTATTGTTGTAATCGGCACGTTTGAATGGGCAAGCTTGCGCCTATGGGGCAAGATTCCACGTTCTGACTTGATCGTAGTTGTGGCGGTGACAGGTGTTACTGTATGGCAAGATCTTGCGGTCGCAGTAGTCGTTGGGGTTATTATTTCTGCTTTGGTATTTGCATGGAAGCATGCGAGCCATATGGCATTTGATATCCGTGATGAATATGACACTAAAGTGTATCTACCGAATGGGCCTTTGTTCTTCGCTTCTATTCAGACATTTAGAGATCAATTTAATCCTCGGGTTGACCCGCCTGAAGTTATTGTCGATTTTGCTAATTGCCGTGTGATGGATCATTCCGGTATCGAAGCGATTGAGTCTTTGGCTGATCGTTATGTCAAAGCGGGTAAAGAGCTACATTTGCGCCACTTAAGCCCTGAGTGTCGTAAATTGCTGAATAAAGCGGGTAACTTGGTCGAGGTTAATGTGATCGAGGATCCGAACTATAAAGTTGCCGATGATAGTTTGGCATAGTGTTATTGCTATCATAAAGAAAGCCCGGTTTTAACCGGGCTTTTTTATTCCATGTTTAGAGCATCAATTCACCTGTATTCAAGCGCTGAAAGTACAGGTGTATAGCGTAAGAGAGTTTTAGCTTAAGAGAGTACGTTTGCGGAAAAGCTAATTCCTTTCCAACCTGTTTTCATAAAATTACGGATATTACCGTGATCGTTACCTTCAGGTGTCTTCAAAACATCTTGGTAAAATCGCCCAAAGCACTTAAGAGTTGTTTCTTCATCAAGATTGTTTAGTTTTGCAAAAGCAAAAATCTTGCAGCTTCCTTCATTTTCGCCAGCCGCATTCTCTAAATCGCCATTGTGAAAAGCCGCTGGCGTGTACTGATAGTTTTCTTTGATCACATTCATCGTATCTTCAAAATCGAGCGAACTGCTGCTAGCAATTTCTGTGATGAAATCATGTAAAGTCATTGATAGTTTCCTTATTGGTAAGCTGTAAACGATCTTAGTGGCTTAGATTAATTATGCAATAGTTTGATCAGGATCAGTTGGTATTCTGTTTATGCACCGTTCTGGCGATTATCGCCTGAAATAATGATGAGCTGTTCTAGACTGAAAAGTAGGGAAAGATAATTTGATCAAGACATAATAATAAAAGGGGTAACGTCATGTTAACTTATAATGAATGCCTTGAGATGAGTGGACTCTCTGTTGGTGAAGTTAATGCTATTGCAGAGCATGAGCATGTAGATCCAATAATAGCGATGGCGTTGGGGAACTATCTAATTGAGCATGAGGGAGAGAGTATGATCAAAAAAATTATACTCGATGATATTGCCCGTGCTGAAAGGAATAAAGATTATCCGCACGCTAATTTATTGCGGAGAGTGATGGAGCATTTTATTGCTACCCACGAAGCGAAATAAAGTTTACTAATAAAGGGCCAAGGGCCCTTTATTTTGGCTTTTTATAAACGGCTTTCAGTAATCAGGATCGTAAGTAGAGTCTGTGTGCTTTCAGCGGCATCGTGACCTAAAGGTGTGAGGTAGCCACCATCGTTTTGGGTGATTAGCCCTTTATCAAATAAGCGCTGAGTTGCATTGATTAACTCAGGTCTAGCAGATGAATGTACTTTTATTCCTTCCTGAGTCGTATTGAGGTTAAACATATTTAATACATTTAATTCCTGCATAATATCATCGTTGTATGGCATACACTCTCCTGAAAAATTCACTGCAAGTTTGCTCACAGAAATTAGCGTAATCAGTTGGTTTCTGTGCCGCAAGTTCTAAGTAACCAGCATAGACCTAATCGTGCCGAATTATAAGCCTTTAAAATATATCCTTAATTAAATAGGAAATGAAACGGTTTTATATAAGAAGGCTGGAATAGAGTGGGGTCTAGCAGATTGTAGAATGGAATAGAGAAGGACTGTTTTTTTAGAGGACGGATCTGACCGAGTAAGCCACTGAGTGATATTTATCACTCAGTGGCTGGTATTTACTTGATGCGCATACCTGGTTGAGCACCTTCGTCCGGGCTAAGGATCCAGATATCTTCTCCCCCTGGACCTGCGGCTAAAACCATACCTTCTGAAACACCAAATTTCATTTTACGGGGCGCTAAATTTGCCACCATAACCGTCAGTTTGCCTTCTAGCTCTTCTGGAGTGTAAGCTGATTTTATGCCAGCAAATACATTACGGCTTTCTCCGCCAAGGTCGAGCGTTAGCTGCAGTAGCTTGTTTGCGCCTTTTACGTGTTCTGCTTTTGCAATGCGTACGACGCGAAGGTCAACTTTAGCAAAGTCATCAAACGTAATGGTGTCTTCGATAGGGTCTTCAGACAGTGGGCTAGATGAAACTGACTTGCTTGTATCTGCTAAGGCGGCAGCGGCTTCAAGAGCCACTTTAGTTTCATCGAGGATAGCGGTGATCTTATCTTCTTCTACACGCTGCATAAGCGGTTTGAATTTATTGATCTTGTGGCCAAGTAGCGGTTGCTGGATGCTATCCCACTTCATGTCGTTAAGGTTTAAGAAGGCTTGTACATCTTCTGCAATTTGAGGAAGCACGGGTGCAAGGTAAGAGACAATCACACGGAATAGATTGATGCCCATAGAGCAGCAATCTTGAACTTCTTGTTCTTTTCCTTCTTGTTTTGCTAAAACCCACGGTTCAGCTGCGTCAATATATTGGTTTGCTTTATCGGCAATCGCCATAATTTCACGCATTGCTTTACCGAATTCACGGTTCTCATAAGCATTAGCAATGGTTTCCCCTGCTGCGATCGCCTCATCATAGAGAGCAGGCACCGCTAGTTCAGTCGACATCTCACCATCAAATTTCTTTTTGATGAAGCCCGCACAACGAGACGCTATGTTAACAACTTTGTTAACAAGGTCTGCATTCACGCGCATTCGGAAATCTTCTAAGTTAAGATCGATATCATCAATGCCAGAGCTAAGCTTTGCAGCAAAGTAATAGCGTAGGTATTCTGGTCTTAAGTGATTAAGGTATGTCTCGGCCATGATGAATGTGCCACGAGACTTTGACATTTTTTGTCCATCAACGGTCAAAAAGCCATGGCAAAAAACGCCATTCGGTTTACGGTAACCCGCACCTTCTAACATGGCTGGCCAAAACAGAGTATGGAAATAAGCGATATCTTTACCAATAAAGTGATAAAGCTCAGTTTCTGAAGATTCAGACCAATATTCATCAAAATCGACATCGTTTTTATCGCACCAGTTTTTGAAGCTCGCCATGTAACCAATAGGAGCATCTAACCATACGTAAAAATACTTGCCGGGAGCATCTGGAATTTCAAAGCCCCAGTAGGGCGCGTCGCGTGAAATATCCCAGTTTTGTAATCCTGATTCAAACCACTCATTAAGCTTATGGATCATATGCTCTTGCACATGGTTATCCACCCATGTGCGAAGGAATGATTCGAAATTACCTAGTTTGAAAAAGTAGTGTTCAGATTCTTTCTCGATTGGCTTCGCGCCAGAAACAGCAGAATAGGCATTTTTTAGTTCAACAGGGCTGTAGGTTGCGCCACATTTTTCGCAAGAATCGCCGTACTGATCTGGTTCACCACATTTAGGACAGTCTCCCTTGACGAAACGATCCGGTAGGAACATCTCTTTTTCAGGGTCGTAGGCTTGGGTGATGGTTTTTTTAGCAATATGCCCACCATCACGAAGCGCGGTATAAATGTTAGAAGCAAAATATTTATTTTCTTCAGAGTGAGTAGAGTAGTAGTTATCAAACCCTACCATAAAGCCTGAGAAGTCACGTTGATGCTCAGCGCTGACCTTATCGATCAATTCTTGAGGAGAGATGCCCATCTGATCTGCTTTTAGCATAATCGGTGTGCCATGAGCATCATCTGCGCATACGTAAGTACATTGATTACCACGGAGTTTTTGGTAGCGAACCCAGATGTCCGTCTGTATATATTCAACTAAATGGCCTAGATGGATAGGGCCATTAGCGTATGGAAGAGCGCTGGTAACAAGAATCTTACGTTTGCTGTCAGTCATGATCTGCCTGAGAACCTGAAATCATTGGAATATGGAGGCAAGATTCTACGCTTTTTAAGGCATTATATGAACCATTATCGGCATACGGACGGCTAGAATCTTGAGCGCTAGCAAGGTGGAGCGTACTTATCTGTAATCTTATCTTGTGATCTGGTTCGTTTTTAGGCGGGTAAAAGCGCTTACGCTCAATTTGAATAGTTTTCATACAGACGTTTGCTTTCTGGACAGGTGCTAAATCTCCGACTAAACATATATTGAGAGAATGAAATTGATCAGGGAATGATTTGAATAAGCGGAAGGTTAAGCTATGGACGTACGCGTGGCATCTCCAGTGATGCAGCATCAGGCTGTTTGTTGTCAGCTCTGCCCACAAAGCTCAATGCTAGGCCAAGCACTCGCTAATAATAGTGAGTGGCAAACTGTCCCTGTGACAGATATTGATGATTTAATAGCGACATTGGATAGATTGGATGCTGATGTGCTCATATTGCCGTTAGGAGATCATCCTTCTCAAACGTTAGATCTATTAAGCGATGTCGTAGAAAAGCATCCAGGTATTGTTCGAGTGGTTTTGTCGGGGCATTTGACGCCTCAGCAAACGGCTAGGGCATCTGAGTTAGCTCATCATTCCTTACCTCTTGATTGCCAGTCGCAAGAGTTAATTGATGATATTTCTAATAGTATTCATGTTACTGGTTTAATTAATAAACCTGCTGTTAGGGAATATATTACCTCTTTAAAAGCATTGCCTGTGTTACCCGATGTTTATGAAAAATTAAATAACTCTTTAAATTCCGAACGCGCAAATGCTAGAGATATTGCCAACGTTCTAGAACAAGATCCTGTGATGGCTGCGAAAATTATGCAGTTGGTAAATTCGGCGTATTTTGGTTTAAGTCGCGAAATAAATCGTATTCAGGAGGCGGTAACGATTCTGGGAGTACGAATGATCCGAGACTTGGTTTTGACGTCTCATCTATTTGAGTCTTACCCGCAGACGGATGACTGGAAAAGCTTTTCGTTTAAACAGATTCATCAGCGCTCTATGGCTGTTGCTCGAGCTGCGCAGCATATCGCGCGGGCGGCAAAAGCTGATCGCCATGTTCAAGCGCAAGCTTTTTTAGCAGGTTTACTGCACGATTTTGGTGTTCTCGTATTAGCCAGCCATAATCCTGCGGATTACCATCGAATTATTAGTAAGGCCAGCTTAATGGAGCAGCCTGTCTATGCAATTGAAAAGTTGGAGTTAGGCGTTACTCATGCGGAGGCCGGTGCTTATCTACTAGCGCTATGGAAATTGCCACCTCGAGTTATTGAAGCGGTTTTGTTTCATCATTTCCCCAAAGCGAATCCTTCTGATGGTTTCACGCCGCTTACTGCGGTGCATGTTGCTGATGCTCTTCTACCGCCTGCGACAAGCGTTGTGGGTTGCGATATGTCTAGTCGCTTAAGTATGTCCTACATTGAAAAAATTGGTATGGAAAAAGATTTAGATCGTTGGCAATTGATTACTGCTGATTATCAGGCTCAGGTTGGTTTTGTTTGAAAGTTAATTGATATTTTTTTAATTCATTGTTTTATAAGGAAATTATTTCTTTCTTTCTCTGCGGAAGGGATTTTGTTGTTTTAAATGCTGATTTAGCTTAGTGTTTGTTCAATAACCTTTGTAGATGTGATGAATGAAAACGAGCCATGCAGGGCATGAAAATGTTCTGATCTTTTCCCCTGACTCTTTTGGGGAACCCGCCTTACTGAGTGAAATAAAAGGAATTGTTCATTGGTCAGTGACTTCTGTATCTGAATGGTCAGAGGTATTGGATTCTGTTGCAAAAAATACCTATGACCTCGTCCTGTTTCAGGTAGGCCTGCTTGGGGCTGACGAGGAAAGGGGTAATATTCAACGCTTAATTGATATTCAGCCGGGCACTATGAGGATTGCTCTGCATGGTATTATGAATTTTACTAAGCGAGCGCTGTTATCTGAATATTGTCATCGATTATTCCCCTTAGATTCTGCAACGGATGAATTGTTGCAAGGTATTGGTGAGAGCCGTCGAGCTCTGCGTGTACTTGGTCAAGAGAAGGTTAGTAGTCTGGTGGGAAGTATCAAAACACTGCCTTCGATCCCTGATATTTATGTTGAGCTGAATAGAGAGCTATCATCTGAAAAAAGTAATGCACGGACGATTGCTTCAATTATTGAAAAAGATATGGCGATGTCTGCGAAATTACTTCAGTTGGTCAATTCTGCGTGTTTTGTTTTAGAGCGTAACATTAGTAGTTTGAGCGAAGCGGTTGCTATTTTGGGGGTTCGTGAAGTCAGAGATTTGGTACTCACGAGTAAGGTTTTCGAACAGTACCCGCAAGATGCGCGATGGAGTAGTTTTGCTTTTGAACATATCCGTGATCGATCGGTTTTGGTTGCAGGCTTAGCGCGAGAAATTTGCCGTACCGTTAAAGCGCCTCAGGAAGTCATGGACCAAGCATTTCTTGCTGCACTGCTACAAGATTTTGGCATGCTGATTTTTGCAACCCATGATCCAATGGGTTATCAAAAAGTGATGCAAGAAGCGAGTGATCTTAATCAGCCGCTTTACGCGGTGGAAAAGATGCGGATGGGGGTAAGCCATACCGAGGTAGGTGCATATCTCTTATCATTATGGAATATATCACCGGCCGTGATTGAGACAGTACTATTTCATCATTTCCCAACATCGAGTAAGAATAATAGATTTTCTGCCTTAACTGCGGTACATGCGGCTGATGCAATCTTGCCAAATGTGACCAATGTGCTGGGTTGTCAGATATCAAGCCGGCTAAGTTATCACTACCTCGAGAGATTAGGACTTGAGGGTAAAGTGAATCAGTGGCAGCAATTGGCTAATCGCTATAAAACATCTCATCCGGGGTGCGGTGGAACTAAGAGTAGTTTTGCCTAAGTGCTCCATCCTGTTAAAATGCGCCCCTTTTCTTTTCGCTCATTCTTTAAGCACTTATTTTAGAGGCATAAATGTCAATTTCTGTTGTCGCCCCAGAGCAGTACGAAGCGCAGTTAGCGGTTAAAAAGGTCAATGTAGAGGAGCAATTTGCATCTTTTAAATTGCCTGAGGTTGAGGTGTTCGAATCACCTCGCAGCCATTACCGCATGCGTTGTGAGTTTCGTGTCTGGCACGATGAAGATGATTTGTATTATGTAATGTTTGAGAAGGGTAATAAGCATGTACGGATTCGTATTGATCACTGCCCAATGGTTTCCGAGCGAATACATAATGTCATGTTTAAATTGTTGGAAGAGATTCGCCCAAGCGAGATTCTAAGGCGGAAGCTTTTTCAGATAGATTTCTTAAGTACGCTTAGTGGGGAACTCTTAGTTACCCTACTTTATCATCGTCCTCTTGAAGATGACTGGATTGAAGCGGCAAAGCGCTTGAAGGAGAAATTTGATATCCAGCTTATTGGTCGCTCTAGGAAGACCAAGATATTGCTAGATCAAGATTTTGTAACAGAAAAGCTTGATATTAATGGCCGCGAGTATGTTTATAAACAAGTTGAGAATAGCTTTAGTCAACCTAATGGCGAAGTTTGCCGGCATATGATCCAGTGGGCGCTTGATGTTACACAAGGCGCGGGTGGTGATATGGTTGAGCTCTACTGTGGTAACGGTAATTTTACACTTCCGATGGCGCAGAATTTTAGACGTGTTGTTGCTACTGAAATATCGAAAACTTCAGTGCGAGCTGCCCTGTATAATATTGAAGTAAACGATATTAACAATGTTGATGTTGTTAGAATCAGCTCTGAAGAGTTTTCTCAGGTATTGAGTGGCGCAGTGCAAAAGCGCAGGACTAAAGATTTGGCGTTAGATGAGTGCAATTTTACAACGGTTTTAGTCGATCCACCGCGTTCAGGGTTAGATGATGATACGGTCAAACAGGTTCAGTCTTACGATAATATTGTGTATATCTCATGTAACCCTGAAACGTTAAAAGATAACCTAACAGTGCTTACGCAAACTCATAATCTGCAACGATTTGCGATATTTGATCAGTTCCCTTATACCGATCATCTCGAGTGTGGTGTGTACCTCTCAAGAAAATAGTGCGTCATGTTAACCTTTTAGGTATCAGTATTTGATACCTTTTAAAAAAAAGCCGGTTTTATGCCGGCTTTTTTTATACTTGCTCTAGATTTTGTCCTACAGGGAATTATCCCCATAAAGCAGAATTAAATCATTTTAACTATTGGTATCCCTTGATCCTAATATTGCAACAGCCGTAGCATCGTTAGGGAGCTGACAGGAGTAGAGTATGAAAGCGCTTTTAAGCATAAAAGGATTTATCGCCTTTATTGGTGTGGCATTTATCAATGCCTTTGTCGATCTTGGTCATAAGATTATTATCCAAAATACTCTTTTTAAAGCGTATGACGGTGATACCCAGATCTTATTAACGGCAGTCGTGAATGGATTAATTTTGCTGCCGTTTATCATGCTGTTTACCCCTTCTGGTTTTCTTGCGGATAAGTACCCAAAAAATCGCGTTATGAAAGCAGCTGCATGGGGTGGTGTTGCGATCACTCTGCTTATTACCGCTTGTTATTACTTAGGATTATTTATCCCTGCTTTTATGCTGACATTTGTATTAGCGTTGCAGAGTGCATTCTACTCCCCCGCAAAGTACGGCTATATAAAAGAGCTGGTAGGGGCGAATAACCTGAGTGAAGGTAATGGCTGGATTCAAGCGGTGACGATGGTTGCCATTCTCGCAGGGATCGTTGTCTTTTCTCTATTATTTGAAATGCGGCTTGGTGGGGCTGAGCTTATGTCGCCAGAGCAGAGCCTTGTCGCTTGTGCTCCACTGGGTTGGTTGTTAGTTATCGGTGCTTCAATTGAACTATACCTAGCGTATCAGCTTCCACAGCTTCAGAGTACCGACCAACAAAAGCGTTTTGATCGAGCCGCTTATTTCAGTGGAAAAACGCTTCGTAAGAACATTGGCTTACTTCGTGGCAAGCGTCCTATCTGGTTAGCGATTATCGGGCTTTCAATTTTTTGGTCAATTAGTCAGGTGATGCTTGCAGTTTTCCCTGCCTTCGCAGAAGAACATTTGGATCAACACAATACTTTCGTTATTCAAGGTGTGATGGCTTTTGCGGGGATCGGTATTATGTTTGGCTCAATTTTGGCCGGTCGTTTCTCTAAGCATTATATCAATGTTGGCTTAATCCCTGTCGGCGCTGTGGGTGTCGCTGTGGGTTTAGTTGTTTTGCCTCAACTCGATTCAATGTTGTGGCTGGCAGGCGTTTTCTTATTGATCGGTCTGTTCGGTGCATTAATGTGTGTGCCGTTGAACGCGCTCGTACAATTTCATGCCGCTGAGAGTGAGATGGGTAGGGTCTTAGCTGGAAGTAATTTTATTCAGAACCTGATGATGTTGAGCTTTTTAGGGCTAACGGTTTTCTTCGCATGGAGTAGTCTCGATGGTCTTTGGCTTCTATTTACACTTTCGGTTATTGGTGGTTTGTCGGCCCTTTTCTCGATCTATTTACTGCCTCAGGCATTTATAAAACTTCTTGTGATGCTGCTGTTTCGTCGTAAATATAATTTACAGGTATTGGGTTTTGAAAATTTGCCAGAAGCGGGTAAAGGCACGCTGCTGCTTGGTAATCATATTAGTTGGTTGGATTGGGCGATGATTCAAATGGCTTGCCCGCGACATATTCATTTTGTTATGGAGCGAAGTATTTATGAGCGCTGGTACCTTCGCTGGTTTTTGGATCTATTCAAAGTTGTACCTATCTCTAAAGGAAATAGTCGCCAAGCATTAGAAAAGGTAGGAGAACTGATCACCAAGGGTGAAGTTGTTTGCTTATTTCCAGAGGGAGCTATTAGCCATATTGGGCAACTAGGCGAGTTTAAGCGAGGTTTTGAAAAAGCTTGTGTGGGTGCCGAAGGCGTAATTGTTCCTTTTTATATGAGAGGGTTATGGGGTAGTCGTTTTTCGCGCTCAAATGACAAAATGAAAAGCATCCGCAAAACGGGATCTAAACGCGATGTAGTTGTGGCTTATGGACAGCCTATGGATATTTCTAGTTGCGCTGCTGATGTTAAAAAGAAAGTGTTTGAATTATCAATTCGTACTTGGGAGCAGTATACGCAAACCTTAGAAACGCTGCCGTGTGCCTTTATTCGCACCATGAAAAATGCGGATAGTGGTTATGCTATTGCAGATGTGGATGGTGGACCGGTTAGCCATCGTAAGCTTCTAACTGCAACGGCTTTATTCGCAAAACGAATTAGATCGACATCAGGCGATAATATTGGGCTGTTAGTACCTACTTCGAGTGCAGGTGCTATTGCTAATATGGCTTCTTTAATGGCAGGTAAAACCGTCGTAAATCTTAACTTTACCGCGCCGCTATCTTCACTTAGCTCGGGGTTGCAACAGGCAGAGGTACAAACAGTCGTCACATCGCGTCGTTTTGTGACGAAATTGAAGGCTAGGGGTATTGATGTCACTGGACTGTTTATAGATAGAGACGTGCTTTATATGGAAGATATAAAGGCGGAAATCGGTAAAGTGGAAGCGCTGATAATGATGGGGCTGACCTCCGTGTTGCCAACGTCGTTATTGCAGTGGACATTATGTAAAAAGTCTACTGTAGAGGATACCGCTGCAATTTTGTTCTCCTCTGGTAGTGAGGGCGAGCCGAAAGGAGTCATGCTAAGTCATCGTAATATCATGGCTAACCTTCGTCAGACATCAGATGTGCTTAACGTGCGAGAAGATGATTGTATTATGGCGACCTTACCGCTTTTCCATGCGTTTGGTTTAACGGTTACCTGCTTTTTACCGTTGATAGAGGGTATGCCCGTTGTATGTCACCCGGATCCTACAGATGCACCCAAAATTGGTAAGGGTGTAGCTCGTTATAAAGCGACGTTAATGTGTGCAACCTCTACGTTTTTGCGTTTGTATACCCGTAATAAACGAGTGCACCCTCTTATGTTTGAGTCTTTACGAGCGGTGGTGGCGGGAGCAGAAAAATTAGATGCTAGTGTACGAGATGCATTTGAGCGCAAGTACCATGTCCCTGTAGTGGAAGGTTATGGTTCGACGGAGACAACACCGGTCGCCAGTACAAACTTGCCAGATTCCTTAGATACGGATTGGTGGACGGTTCAGACCGGAAACAAACCAGGCACCGTCGGTATGGCACTGCCGGGATCAACATTTCGGGTAGTGGACCCAGATACGCTTGAGGAGTTACCGATCGGAGAGGATGGCTTAATCTTAATAGGTGGTACTCAAATTATGAAAGGCTATCTTAAAAATCCACAAAAGACTGCTGATGTTGTTGTCGAAATGGATGGTATCCGTTGGTATAAAAGTGGCGATAAGGGTCATGTTGATGATGATGGTTTCTTAACTATCGTCGATCGCTATAGCCGTTTTGCCAAACTGGGTGGGGAGATGGTTAGCTTGACAGCGATAGAGGGGGAGGCTCGTCGTATCTTAGAGCTACCTGATCTGCCAATGGTTGCTGTTAATATCCCCGATGAAAAAAAGGGGGAGCGTGTGATTCTATTAGTTGAGGGGCATCCGGTAGCGGATATGCGTGAAAAACTAGTGAAAGGCGGGATGCTTCCGCTCATGCTTCCCTCTTTAATTCATGCCGTTGAAACCGTACCTGTTTTGGGTAGTGGCAAAACCAATTTTGGCGAAGCAAGAGCGATCGCTTTAACCTTATAGAAATGAATACGGGTATCTGCTTATTCTGATGCTGAACTGATTGTTATTGGTTCAGCATGTTTTTTTGTTTCAAATCTTATGGTTATGATTGCTTTTTAGCGGCCGGTTAGGGTGTGTTCATCTCCGTGCGGGTGCTTAGATAAATAACTATACCTATTATTGTTTGTTTTTTGATCTTGACTTGGTGTTAATCGGTCGATAATGTTATCGCCGCATCGCTTTATAAGAGCGAGCAGATAATTACAGATCGGCTCATCCGTCGACACAATAAAAACAATAGATAACCGCTGCTGCGATCCAGCTAAGGTTAAAGGTAATTTGTTATGATGCTAAGTCATGTTATGGCCTGCCGTGCTGTATGCGCGCATTTTTTAAATCATGTTGTTTCCCCTCGGGCTTTTCAGTCCAATCGAGTATTCAATCGCTCGTTAGCACAACCCTCACTAATTGATCAGCGTATCCGACGTTAACGTCGTCTCGATCTCGTTTATTCAATTTTTATTTTTTTGATTTTACCTTTAATCAGACTGTATAGACGTCTGCGTGAGGTAGAGGGTTATCTGTATGAAAAACACAATCACTCTGCAAGATAAGTGGGAAAAATCGTCGGGACGCGTTTATTTGACGGGAAGCCAAGCGCTTGCTCGTTTGCCGATGTTGCAAGCTGATAGGGACCGTTCAGAAGGGCTAAATACAGCGGGGTTTATTTCGGGCTACCGAGGCTCGCCCTTGGGGAACTTTGATAAGACCTTGTGGCAAATTCGGGATTACTTAAAGCAATCTAATATTACTTTCCAGCCGGGCGTTAACGAAGATTTGGGGGCGACGGCGGTATGGGGTTCCCAACAGGTTAATGTTTTTGAAGGCGCAAAATATGATGGCGTATTTGGCCTTTGGTATGGAAAAGGCCCAGGGGTAGATAGAACGGGCGATGTCTTTAAGCATGCAAATGCATTTGGTACATCTGCTCATGGCGGTGTTTTGGCCATTGCCGGTGATGATCACGCGAGCAAATCATCGACACTGCCACACCAAAGTGATTTTGCATTTATGGATGCAATGATTCCAGTGTTGTACCCCTCCGGAATTCAAGAGATGCTGGATTATGGGTTATTTGGCTGGGCCATGTCGCGATACAGCGGTTGTTGGGTGGGCTTCAAAGCCCTAGCTGAAGTAATGGACTCCGCGATCTCTGCAAATCTTGATCAATCAAGACTTAAGATAAAAACTCCCTCTGATTTTGAAATGCCCGCGGACGGAGTCAATGCTCGTTGGCCGGATAAACCTATGCAGCAGGAAGAGCGGCTTCAGCGTTATAAAATTCGGGCTGCTCAAGCATTTTGTCGTGAAAATCGTTTGGATAAGGTCGTCATCGAAACCTCATCACCACGTATAGGAATTGTGACAACCGGTAAGTCGTACCTTGATGTTTTACAGGCGTTTGAAGATCTAGGCATTAGCGATGAGTTGGCCAGCTCTTTAGGTATTCGGTTATACAAAGTGGCTATGCCGTGGCCATTAGAGCCTGAAGGCATACATGAGTTTGCTCAAGGTGTAGATGAAGTTCTCGTCATTGAAGAAAAGCGGGGCTTGATCGAAGATCAGCTAAAAGAGCAGCTATATAGTTGGCAAGATAGTCAAAGACCTTTGGTCGTTGGTAAAAAAGATCAGACCGGCGCTGAGCTACTGACCTCCTTGGGAGAACTGACGCCAGCGATGATTGCGAGAGCGATCGCTAGCCGGATAGCACCTTTTTATAGCAGTGAGCAGATCGATCAACGTTTGAGCTTCTTAACTGATAAAGAAGCGGAACTAGCCCAGCCTAGAGCCTTACTCGAACGCACGCCGCACTTTTGTTCGGGTTGCCCACATAACACCTCGACCACTCTGCCTGAAGGGAGCCGAGCGTTAGGTGGAATCGGTTGTCATTATATGGCCACATGGATGGATCGCGGCACTGACACCTTTACCCAGATGGGAGGTGAGGGGGCAACTTGGATAGGGCAAGCTCCATTTACGGACAATAATCACGTCTTTCAGAATTTAGGTGATGGTACTTACTTCCATTCAGGTTTGTTAGCGATTCGAGCGGCGATCGCTTCTAATGTCAATATCACCTACAAAGTTCTCTACAATGATGCTGTGGCCATGACGGGTGGGCAGCCCATTGATGGCACTTTAACGGTGCAGCAGATTACTCATCAGTTATTTGGTGAAGGCATCCGTAGAATTGCATTAGTCAGTGATGAGCCTAATAAGTATCCAACGCGTTCAGATTTTGCTGACGGTGTTACTTTTCATCATCGTGATGATTTGGCGGCTGTTCAAATGGAACTGCGTGAGATCGCCGGCTGTACGGCAATTATTTATGATCAGACCTGTGCGGCAGAAAAGCGCCGACGTCGAAAAAGAAACGAGATGCCCGATCCTGATAAGCGGGTCGTGATCAATAGTGAAGTATGTGAAGGTTGTGGTGATTGCGGTGTGCAGTCGAACTGCTTGTCTTTACTGCCTAAAGAAACAGAGAAAGGGCGTAAGCGCACCATAGATCAATCGGCGTGTAATAAAGATTTCAGCTGTGTGCGTGGTTTCTGCCCAAGCTTTGTTACGGTGAAAGGTGGTTCACTGCGTAAACCTGATGCCATATCTGATCAATTTGATTTCCCTGAACTTCCTAGCCCTAATTTACCTAGTTGTCAGCAGCCTTATAACATTATGTTAACCGGGGTTGGTGGCACAGGTGTGGTGACGGTTAGTGCGTTACTGGGTATGGCTGCACATATTGAAGGTAAAGGTTCAGCCGTTTTAGACCAGATAGGCTTAGCGCAGAAGTTCGGTGCGGTTATGAGTCACATTCGTATTGCTCAGAGCCAAGATGAGATCAAAACTGTTCGCATTCCAGCAGGGGAGTCTGATCTTATGGTTGGATTCGATCTAATGGTCGGTGCGAGTGAGGAAGCGCTGGGGAAATTAGATCGCCAACGTAGTCATGTTGTGGTGAACAATCATGAGACTATGCCTGCCTCTTTTACGCGCGATCCTGATCTTCAAGTACCAACTGAGGCGATGCAAAAGGTCATTTGTGATACGGCATTGGCGGGTGGCAGCCATTGTTTTGATGCAACCGAATTAGCGATGCAGCTGTTTGGTAATGGTATGGCCGTTAACCTTTTTTGTATCGGTTTTGCGTGGCAAAAAGGCCTTATTCCATTAACTGAAGATTCCATCAATCAAGCCATTGAATTAAATGCGGTCTCCGTTAAGAGTAACAAAGCTGCGTTTATTTGGGGGCGTCGGGCTGCTTTTGATCTGCAGCGCGTTAAGCGCTTAGCTAATCCTCAAAATACGAAAGTGTCAGCGGACATCGTCAAAATCATCCCAGCGTTATCAGAGCAGGTTGCTAATGAGATGCAGCATCTGCGTGAATATCAAAATGAGGCACTGGCGCGCCGCTATCAACTGCTTGTCGATAAAGTCGTTTCGGCTGAAAAAGGGGTAACTAATCGCTCTAGGCTTGCTCAAGCGGTGGCGGAAAATTACAGTAAATTACTCTCCTATAAAGATGAATATGAAGTGGCTAGGCAGCTATCTTCCTCGCAGTTTAAAGACGAGATTGAAGCGCAATTTGAAGGTGACTTTGAGCTTGAGTTTAATCTTGCACCTCCTTTGCTCTCTCGAATTGATCCTGCAACCGGTAGAGCGCGCAAGCGGAAATACAGTAGCAAGATTTTGCCATTAATGAGAATGCTCGCGGCTGTGCGATGCGTACGAGGCACCCCCTTAGATCTTTTCGCTTACAGTGCCGATCGAAAATTGGAGCGTCATCTTATTCACGAATATGAACGTGATATCGATCTAATCCTTAACAATCTTGATGCATCGAATTATGACGATGCCTGCTTACTCGCTGAGTTACCAAAGACAATTCGAGGCTATGGTCCCGTAAAAGAAAAAGCTTACGAAACCGCTAATATCCAGCGTCAAACGTTACTCAGTTCAATTACATCTATCAATTTATCGATGCAGGAGGCAACTGTATGAATGCTCCAATGATTAAATCTCAAGATCAGATTAACTCCTCGGTATTCGATCACGCTGAATTTGATGAGCATGAGCAGTTAGCGTTCTTTAGCGATAAGAAAACTGGACTAAAAGCAATTATTGCAGTGCATAACTCTAACCTTGGTCCTGCGCTCGGCGGTTGTCGCATGTGGAATTATACGACGGATGAGGAGGCTTTGCGTGATGTGCTCCGGTTGTCGAAAGGGATGACGTATAAATCAGCATTGGCCAATCTGAAATTAGGCGGGGGTAAGTCCGTCATAATCGGTGATCCGCATAAACATAAAAGTGAAGCGCTGTTGGGGGCCATGGGGCGTTTCTTAGAGCGGACGGGAAATCGTTATATCGCTGCGGAAGATTCTGGGACAAGCGTAGCCGACCTTAAAGTGATGGGTCGTTTTACTGACAATGTTGCTGGGATTACGGAAAGGGTCGGTATTAATGGTTTAGCTTGTAATGGTGATCCATCTCCGGCGACAGCTTACGGCACATTTGTCGGACTCAAAGCGGCGGTTAAGCGTCAATATGGTCATGATGACCTGAAAGGTTTGAAAGTGGCTATCCAGGGAGTGGGTAATGTCGGTTATCGACTCGCAAGATACTTGAAATTAGCGGGAGCAGAACTGTTTGTAAGTGACATTCATCAAGTGCAATTACAGCGTGCAGTTGAGGAGTTAGACGCTCAGATTATCGATCAAAAAGATATTTTGACATTGGATGTTGATGTGCTTGCGCCATGCGCGCTTGGGGCATCATTGAATGATCACTCTATCCCTTTAATCAAAGCCAAAGTGATTGCTGGTGCAGCAAATAATCAGCTCGCTAACACTGAAAATGATCAGATGTTACGTGATTCTGGCATCTTATATGCGCCTGATTATGTCATCAATGCTGGCGGCATTATTGATATTTACTATGAGCGAGTTGGTCATGATTACCAGCGCGTTAAGGCGCATATTGAAACTATCGCGGATACATTGAATGAGATTTTTGATCGCAGTGAACAGACTGATTCACCGACAGGAGTTGTTGCCAATTGTTTGGCCGAAGAACGTTTTCTTAGCTAATTGTTAACACAAATTTTACTTGAATTTTATAAATGAAATTTGCTCTGGGTATGGGCTCCCAGAGCAATTCATTCTCTGAACATAAAAATAAAAGATGGAGATGTTAAATGACTGAATTAACGCAAGCAGCAACGGGTAGCGCAGCGCAAGCTGATGGTAAGGGTGGTCATCCGCTCTGGTCATCAAGGCTTGCTTTTATTCTTGCCGCAAGTGGTTCCGCGGTTGGTTTAGGCAATATCTGGAAGTTTCCCTATATCACGGGTGAGAATGGAGGCGGTGCGTTTGTTCTTGTTTACCTTCTTTGTATCGCGCTGATTGGTATACCAATTATGGTAGCCGAGGTGATGATTGGGCGCCGTGGCGGTGCAAGTCCTATCAACAGTATGAGAAAGCTAGCTGCAAGGGATAATTTATCTCGGCGCTGGGTTTGGATTGGTGGTATGGGAATGGTTGCTTCGTTCCTTATTTTGTCATTTTATTCGGTTATTGGTGGCTGGGCGTTGTCTTATGTGGGCAACTCCGCTGGTGGCTTATTTGTGGGTTCTAGTAGTGACGAAATTGGCGCACTGTTTGGAAACTTGCTTTCGGACCCATACACGTTATTGCTATGGCATTCAGTGTTTATGGTCTTAGTTATTATGATTGTTGCCAGAGGGGTAAGCTCTGGTATGGAAAAAGCAATTAATATCCTGATGCCTCTGCTCTTTGTGTTGCTGCTTGTCATGGTTGGGTATGCGATGAGCACAGATAGCTTTGGTGCTGGTTTTGAATTTCTATTTACACCGAACTTTTCAAAATTAACGACGGAAGGTGTCTTAACCGCATTGGGTCATGCATTTTTCACGTTAAGTTTAGGTATGGGAGTTATGATGGCGTACGGCTCATACCTTCCAAAAAATGTTTCAATCGTTAAAACCGCGGTGACTGTTTCTGTTGTTGATACAGCGGTTGCATTACTGGCTGGTCTAGCGACCTTTCCGCTGGTATTTGCGAATGGTATGGAAGCCGGTGCAGGGCCAGGGCTTATTTTCCAAACGCTACCAATTGCTTTTGGCCAAATGTCGGGTGGGATTGTATTTGGTACGCTGTTTTTCGTGTTGTTGGTTATCGCAGCGGTGACCTCTGCAATTTCTCTACTAGAGCCTGTTGTTGAGTGGTTTGAAGAGCAAAAAGGTATTAGCCGGTTAACGGGTGCATTTATCGGAGGAGGGAGTATTTGGGCGTTAGGTATCCTGACTATTTTGTCATTGAATGTCTGGTCGGATTTTGCACCTTTAGGTATGTTCGAGCGATTTGAAGGTAAGACGATTTTTGACTTGCTAGATTACGTAACTGCTAATCTGATGATGCCGTTAGGGGGACTGTTTATTGCGCTGTTTGTCGGTTGGTTTATGTCTAAACCGTCAGCAGAGAATGAACTCTCATTTGGAAGTGCATTCGCATTCAATTGCTTTATGTTTATTTTACGCTACATCACGCCAGCAGCGGTGCTTGTGGTGTTTGTTTATAACTTACTCTAAATATTTTGAATAGGCATAAAAAGGGAGCTTAGTTGCTCCCTTTTTTTTGATAAATGGTCAGTAGATAACGGGTTATTCCAATCGCTTAAAATTTGTTATGCGTGATCCGTTTCTTCAATAATTAGTGTTTCAAGTCAAATGTAGGCGATCAATCTCTTTTGCTATATGGCTTTATAGTGGAAGTTACTGTGGGCTTAGAGGTATCTTCGGAGTATCTAATTAGATGGTCGTAGTAGAATACATATAATTCCTACTAAATTACTCGGTTATATTGCGTTATAGTGTATTAATTATTATTGATAGAGCGGAAGGCGGAGAGAACTGTGTCCAATATTGAATCAAAAGTCACTGACCTATTATCTGAAATACAAGATTCGTGGATGGGAATGGATTTAGTGTCTGCCCATAGTATTAAAGAGATTACAGTGGAAGATGGCAAACTCAAGCTTGCGTTAGAGTGGGCTTACCCTGCTAAAGGTGTCTCTGCACAATTTGAACAAGAAATTTCTAGCAAAATGCTATCGCTCAGTGAAATAGACCACTGCGATGTGCTTATCAGTCATGGTATTGGTTCAAACCAAGGGCAGAATCAACTTCCCTCTATGACGGGCGTAAAAAATGTGATCGCTATTGCTTCTGGTAAGGGAGGGGTTGGGAAATCAACCACAACGGTTAATTTAGCCTTAGCAATGGCCGCTGAGGGAGCCAAGGTTGGCATTTTAGATGCCGATATTTACGGCCCTAGCCAAGGAATGATGCTCGGTGTCGATGAAGGTGTTCGCCCACAGCCTTATGATGAAAAGCACTTTAGTCCGATCGAAGCGCATGGTTTGCAATCTATGTCTATGAGTTATTTGGTCGAAGAAAATACGGCGATGGTATGGCGAGGTCCTATGGCAGCGGGCGCGCTACAGCAGCTGCTTACCCAGACGCGTTGGCATGATTTGGATTATCTCTTTATTGATATGCCACCAGGTACAGGGGATATACAGCTCACGTTGTCGCAAAAGGTACCTGTGGCTGGAGCCGTGATCGTTACTACACCACAAGATATTGCGTTGCTTGATGCAAAAAAAGGTATCGAGATGTTCCGTAAAGTGGATATCCCAGTACTCGGAATAGTTGAGAATATGAGTACGCATATTTGTAGTAATTGCGGACATACCGAAGCTATTTTCGGTGATGGTGGTGGTGAAGAGATTGCCGCGTTGTATGAGACTGAACTGCTTGGGGAGCTTCCCTTAGCGCTGTCGATTAGACAGCAGGCTGATTCGGGCACGCCTAGCGTTGCTGCAGATCCTGAAGGCGAATATGCTCAGATCTATCGAAAAGTTGCGCGTAAATTAGCGGCGGGTTTAGCCATTAAGAATAGCCAGCAAGTAGTCGCCCCTTCTATCGTTGTTTCTAATGATTAATTAGACCCAGAGACTTTTTGTGCTTGCGCTGTAATAGGCGTAAACAAAAAGTCTCTGATTACTGTTTCTTCTTATTCTCGGCTAAACTCAATATTGCAGTGTTTGGATAGATTAGGTTCTTTCTATTGTGAAAGTCCTATTTGCTTATTTCAGGGATGGATGCTGAATGACCATCTGCAATTATGTAATACGTTATAAAAGAGTGTTTTTGCTCATAGCAGTAATGGTCTTGGTAACAGGCGTTTCGACAGTCTCTGCTTTAATTGTGTTGTATCAAGCTGCTTATGAGAGACATCGGATCGATCTAACTCATATGCTTCAAGTGAAGGTTAATCTTATCAACGCGGTTGGCCGTTTTGATGCGCTCCATAGCCAGAATGACCATCCCGATGGCGCGTTTGCCGCAACCTTAAGTCAAGTCGTTGATGCTAACCTTAAACAGGGCGGGTTTGGTGCCAGTGGGGAGTTTGTTCTCGGTCGGGCTGAGGATGAATATATTACATTCCTATTGCCGTCTCGCCATCTTAATAATGAGATCTCACCATCTATAGCGATGAATTCGGAGCAGGCTACCCCAATGCGGATGGCCTTATCTGGAGAGAAGGGGCTTGCGACGGGTATCGATTATCGCGGTGTATCTGTATTAGCGGCTTATACGCCATTGGATGAAACCGGTTTTGGCTTAGTGGCCAAAATTGACTTAGCGGAGATCGAACAGCCTTTTATTAATGCAGTGGTGATTAGCTTTGTTATAGCGATTAGCTTGATCTGTAGCGCTGTAATCCTGTTCCATAAAGTAACGAGCCCACTCATTTTTAAGTTGGAGAAGTTAGTGGGCGAAAGAACTAAACAGTTGGATAAAGCCAATAAAGAGCTACATTATTTATCCCAGCATGATGCTTTGACCGGCATTGCGAACCGCCATAAATTTATACAAGAGCTTCGAGTTGCCCGCGCTTTGCCCAATAATAACACAGGCCTTCTTTTTATAGATTTAGATGGCTTTAAGCCTGTTAACGATCAGTATGGTCATTCTGTTGGAGATATGGTGCTCGTCCAAATCGCACAAAGGCTAAGAAGGCTTATTCGAATAGATGACTGCGTTGCTCGAGTGGGTGGTGATGAGTTTGCCGTTATTCTGACAGGCATAGAGCAGGTGGCAGATTTAAGCCAGATAGCTGATTCTATTATTCAAGCATTGCTGCAGCCGATTGAAGTAACAAGCGAACAGCATATTACAGTGGGTTGTAGTATAGGGATTGTCATGGCCGATTTGAGTGAAGAGAGTGATACTTCACTAATTACCAGAGCAGATGTTGCTATGTATGAAGCGAAGAGGAACGGAGGGGCTTGCTACGTTATTGGTTAATTCCTTAAAATTTGCTTTAGATCAAATAATAGACAGTAGTTACTTCTATTATTGGGAATCTTGTCTACACTTAAAAGTTCCAACACTTTAAAGCGCATAATAAAAATAAATTGAGGGACGTTGTTATGGACTATAGAGCAACAGCTAATATCAAGATGATGAAAGCAAAACCCGCGACTCCGTCAAGAAGTGAAATGGCTAAAGAACTCCGTAGGCAGGCTGATGTACTTCGAGATGAAGGAAAAACAGCAGCAGAGTTTTGGTTAGCCGAGCAGTACGAGAAAACAGCTAATTTATTGAATTAAAAAGAACTGAATCCCCCTTCAGTGTAAAACTAAGACGGCCTTTTCGAGGCCGTCTTTTTTATGGGCCTAAGATTGAGTTCGCTTTGTTCCTTGGCGTTAAAAAAGGTACAATGCGCGGCTTGTAAATTTATTAATAATGGAAAGGCCAATATGGGCATTAAAGCTGATCGCTGGATCCGTCGCATGGCGGAAGAGAAAGATATGATTTCACCTTTTGAGCCTGGTCAGGTTCGTGAGGTTAACGGATCACGAATCGTCTCTTATGGAACATCTAGCTATGGTTATGATGTTCGTTGTGCGAACGAGTTTAAAGTCTTCACAAACATTAACTCATCCATTGTCGATCCTAAGGATTTTGATGATGGCAGTTTTGTCGATATCCAGTCTGATGTTTGTATCATCCCTCCTAATTCTTTTGCATTAGCTCGTACTGTTGAATATTTCAAAATTCCTCGTGATGTATTAACCATCTGTTTAGGTAAAAGTACCTATGCTCGTTGTGGAATTATTGTCAATGTCACCCCTTTGGAACCTGAATGGGAAGGGCATGTGACATTGGAGTTTTCAAATACAACGCCGTTACCGGCAAAAATTTACGCCAATGAAGGTGTAGCGCAGATGTTGTTCCTGCAAGGTGATGAGATTTGTGAAACATCTTATAAAGACCGTGATGGTAAATACCAAGGTCAAACTGGTGTTGTTGTTCCTCGTACATAAGCTGATTTTCTTATTTAAATGATATTGAAACGCGAAAAAATTAATTCGTTCTGGGAGCAACTCCAAGAAACGATCGAACAGCTATTATCGAGCAGAAGTGATAATCGTTTTGAAGCGGAACCGTTACTTAAGCAGTACCGTGAACAGCTACAAAAAATCGATAGTAACTTAACTTTCCATTTTCAGAGCGATGAAGAAGATGAGGGTGCTTTGGAGATGGTTTTCGGTTGTGACGGCTTTCCTGAATCAATTCATTCGGTTCTCAGTCTCATTGGTGCGGCACCAGAGCTATCAGGCATAGAGTTTAAGGCGTTTAATAATCGCTACGATCCTATCCCGTTATCGGTGAATATTGGCGAAGAGTTTTGTGAAATTACGGATTTTTGGTGCAGGGTTAGTGTGGTTGAAAACCGTATGCATCTTGAAATTTATCTTGAAGATGCGCCGCAGGTCTTAGATATGGACCCCCGAGTTGAAGCGGTCATGATCTATTTAGATGCATTGATTGGCGAGTACGAATTAATGACGCGTGTTTGGGCATTGGACTGGTTTGAGTTGCCTAAGTCACCAGAGGATCATGGCTTAACTAAATTAGTCGACCTTCGCGAATACTTTGATGAAGTTAAGCGCGGTGTATCGCCTATAGGCATTACGCTTCATTAGCAGAGACTTGAGTGATCTGTTCGACGATAAAGTCAATTTTGGCTATCGCCGAACAGTATCCCGGTACCGAGTTAGTTATCAGAAAGAATGTAAACACTTCCTTCTTCATCGTCGTTTGATTTTTCCCCTGCATGAAATAAGTTAGCCATTTTCTACCCCTTCCTTGTTTTTTTAGTTGCTTCCTAATTAACAATCGACCATTGTTTTACTAACCTTAGCGTTAAAATATCATTTTGCATTATTTAATATCTAATTAGGGCGTTATATGAGTGGATTGTTAACCGCTTTACTCGAAGATGTTCGTGTAGAGTACGTTGTGCGTATGGAGTCGAATGACTGCACCGAACCGTACCTGACCGCCGAGCGCCTTTGTCATGAAATGCTATTTATTGAAGCAGACCTGTTGGCTGAAATTGTAGAGCAAGACCCTACATTGCTGGCTGCGAGAGCAGGTGATCTGATTATGAACCGGCAAGAGAGTGAGAACCCCTCTGTTGGCGTTATCATTTGCAGTAATATTTTGGCGGCTGCTCTGGAAGGGTTGTTAGCTGTTGCTGTCGAGCGTGAGTGGCTGGATATCGATGATGATGGTCATGTATTGGTTGATGAGGAGGAATTATCTCAAGATAGTCAGTACTCTATCGATGTAGATTATAGTACCTCTGAAAGAGCTAAACGAAATATTACGCTTGGAGGGGTGAGTAAGTTAAGCCAAATCTTTGCCGCCGCTGAATCAGAATTTTTAGATTCACTGCAACAAAATACACGTGATAAGGATGCTTATCAGCGGGCATTGGATATATCATCTGACTACTCGGTATTTGCCCCTGAGGATATATCTCCTCTGATTGCTGAAAATCCATTGCTGTTAGGGCTAAGACCAGAAGATCTAATCGATGATGATCTGTTTGATGGTGATCCACCTGCGGGGCTAATTATTAGTGCACATCTGACCCGTATGATGTTGCACCAAATGTTAGAACTAGGGGTTGAGAATGGTGTGCTGGTGCTTGATAGCAGCGGGCACATTATTGTTCCTGATTCACCTGAAGATCCCCCCATTATTCATTAGTTTGCATAGGGTGATGCGCCATCGTTAATGGTTGATCAGCTGAAGTTAATCGATCTGAAAATAATGCTTTTGGGCTTACCTTTCCTTTTTCATTACGCTATAAGAATAATTTCTCTCAATTGCAATTCATCGCCCGATTGGGATCGTAGTGGATATTTGATCTCTTGGATGTTTAAGAGTGAAAGAGATATTCATATTTGAGAATTAACAGGAGTTCTAGCGCTTTTTTGTATGCACTTTCCGGTATATCGAACTAAAGCATGCTTTTTTATCATTGCTGTAAATATTGAAACGAGCGATGGCGATGATAATGAATATGAAATCTTGTTTGATGACGGCGGCCACTGCTTTAGTGATTTCAGCGGCTATCCCCGTTTTTGATACTCAAGTTGCTTCCATAGAATTTAATACAGTAGCCTATGCCGACTGGGAAGATAATGACGAAGCAAGGCGTACAGCCCGCCGTACCGCCCGAAGAGTGGCTAATAGGCATGAAGAGCAGAGCCCTCAACCGGTTGTTAGTCTACCTGCAGGTTGTTACACGCAAGTCGTGTCGGGTGTGGCATATCAGAGCTGTAACGGTGTGTTATACCAGCCAGTTCCTGGTCAAACGACTTACATTGTTGTGCAGCCACCGGTTAGCATTAGCACGCTACCGACAGGTTGTATCTCAAAGCAGGTAGGTAGTTCTATGTTTTTTGAGTGCGGCGCTCAAGTGTATAAATCAGTAGTCTTAAATGGGCAGCCTGTCTACCAGCTTCAGTAACCTGCGGTGGTAGACAGTATTACCCTATTGGTAGGCTTTATTGTAAGGAATCAATATCTAACTTATTTTCTGCAACGTGGAAGAGTGAAGCGACCACTTGGCGATCATATCGAC
>Ga0193958_1000132_pt1 | contig 33383 bp, 22 predicted proteins | sample FB_1_MG_FD_140320 | JGI IMG/M metagenome (GOLD analysis project Ga0193958, IMG submission 140320) | Microbial mat bacterial communities from the Broadkill River, Lewes, Delaware, United States - FB_1_MG | ecosystem: Environmental > Aquatic > Freshwater > River > Microbial mats | place: USA... | reverse complement strand
TCGGGTCGGGCTGTTTCAGGGCTCGCAGGTCTGCTCGGCCCATCGCTTTTTTCGCTACGCTCAAAAAGCTCGGTCTGGCCTTCGGCCACCCTTGTCCATCCCTCAGCCAAGTCGCTACGCTCCTTGTCGGCGGCTTCGCCGCCGATTAGACCAAAAGAAAAACCCCAAACTATCTAGTTTGGGGCCTAAACTTATTTTGCAATCAAAGGCAAAATAGCCGGAATGCTTTGGTCTTCATAGGCTTGCATAGTGGCCACCGGAAGATTTCCACCATAAAAGCCTGCGGCTTCTGCTCGAATAATATACTTTTGGTCAGGACGTAAGGGCAAGCTGATTTTACCATTAACATCAGTAGTAAAGCGCTCTTCGCTACCATCTAGTAAATTGGTCAAAATAATACTCGCTTGTCCAATACCTTTTTGATTGCTCTTTTGTACCAACTGCAAATCAACAATCAATTTTACTTTGATGTCATCTTTGGTCTCTAACATGGGCGGATCACCTGCTGTATTTTCATAGTTATAGGGATCATCCTCTGTAGTTGTATTTTCTGCATTAGAGACATCTTCTGGATCTTCGGGAATGGCCCAAGGATTATAGTCGGGGTCATCTGGGTCTTTGGGCTCATTCGGATCGGTCCACCCCCCATCAATTTGCCCATTATCTACCACCGTTTCTGGATCAAAATTATCCGAGCTATTGGGGTTAGGGCTAGGTTGGCCTCCTGCTTCTTCATTTCCGTCTAGCTCTCCACCATCTTCTAACATGGCCAAGTCCATAGAATCCACCTTTTCTTTAGCGGTGGTTTCTTCTACGACGAAACCAGCATTGATGAGGCTGTCGATGAGTTTTTCGTCGTCGATGCCAGAATCGGCGAGGCTGTCGGTAAAATTTAGCTTTCCACGAGGGGTAATGCCAGGAGGTAAGTCCTGTGGTTCTTGTCCAGTTAAAATAAATTGGTAAAGGTCATCGCTTCCATTTCTAGAGGAAGAGAAAAAGCCTTTAGTTTGATCATCACCCAATAAGAAATAAGTGTCGTCAAAAGCAGAATTGAGAGGTTGGCCCAGGTTTTCGGCCTCTGTCCAATCAATGCCATTTCCGGTAGGTCGAGAGCGGAACAAGTCGTATCCGCCATAGCCTGCTTTGCCTTTAGAGGCATAATAAAGTGTACCGTTGGGGTGGGCAAATGGAAAAGCTTCATTGGCTCGGCTATTTACGCCTTCCCCTAAGTTTTGGGGTTTAGACCATTTATCGCCCATTTTGCGACTCATCCAAATATCTGTTCCTCCTAGTCCACCAGGCATATCAGATACAAAAAAGAGTACTCGGCCATCTGCGGAGAGGCAGGGATGCATAAATTGATGACCTTGAGTAACAAATTCTAGTACTAAGGGTTTAGACCAATCACCATCTACCAATTCACTGGCAAAAATTTGCAGTGTATAGGCTTCTGCATCGGGGGTTTCTTTCACTGAGCGGTTATAAAAGCAAAGCTTTCCATCTCGGCTAAAGCTAGCGGGCCCATCATGTCGGCGGCTGCCATTGAGTTGGCGAGCAAAAGGTGCAGGTGCTGCTAGTTGTCCATCTGAGGCTAATTCTGCAAAATAGAGATTGAGAAAAGAGCGCTCTTGTTCTCCCCAGTTAGCGCTGATATCGGCTGCTTGTATACGGTCTGAGCTAAAGACGAGTCCGGTACCATAAAAGGCGGGACCAAATTCATCATTGATACTGTCATTGACTGCAGCCTGATAGTTAATTTGCACATCGGGGTAAACGGGAATAATGGACTCAATAGCATCTAGGCGTTTGAGTAATTCTGCGGGTGCGGGATCTTCTGGGCGTTGGTCTGCATATTGCAAAAACTGCGAGCGGGCTTCATCAAATTTGCCCAAAGAGAGTAAAGATTGCCCATAGGCCAACAAAATATCGGGTCGTTCATCGGCATGTGGTAAAAGGTCCTCAAAAAGAGGTTCGGCCTTATCTACATAGCCAGTTTCGTTATAGCTTTTGGCTAAATTGATGCGGGCGTCTATGCCCATTACGCCTTGGCCAGAAGTGCTTCCCATTAGGAGCTCATAAATTTCTTGAGCTTCCACATAACTCTCTTCATTAAAGAGGTTATTGGCTTTTCTAAGTTTGTTAATACGCTCTTGCCCAAAGCTGGCCCCACTAAAGGCAAAGAGCAAAAAGAGAAGTAAGTAAGTCCTCATAAATCGCTCATTTTTATTAGTCGCTGCTAAGTTAAGTATTATTAAAGAAGTTCTGGTTGAACTCTTTTAAAACTTGTTTTAATCTAATGATCTAGTGGGCTAAACCGGCCCTAGCAGGCGAAGCCTGCATGGCCTAGCGCTGTGGAGGGGGGCGGCCTAGCCGCAGACCTAGCGGGCGGAGCCCGCGCAGGGCCGAGCCCGCGCAGGGCCGAGCAGTATTGCGAGCCCCGCAACCTAGCGCCGCAGCTTGCTGCGGAGGCCCCTAAAAATCTTTACCTAAAGATAGATAGATTTTAGGTTGTTGGATTTCGCTAGTTTCTATGCCCCAGCCATAATCTACTTTGACAAAATAGCCAAAAAGGACAGATCGCAGGCCGACTCCAAAGCCTTGAACAATGGGGCGGCGGTAGTAATTTACTCGTAGGCGGATGGGCGAAACTACATTTACTCCAGAGGCAGGGTCAATAGTTGTGCTATTTAGGGGGTTATCCTTAGAGAAAGGAGAGCTACCTTGCCAAGCGGTTCCAACATCGTAGAACCCGACCAATTGGAGATTGCGTAAAATGCTAGAATTGGGGGCTCCGTTCATATATTCTGCAATGGGAATACGCAATTCTGCATTGATAAGGGCAAAAGAGCTACCATTTCGGATATTGGCATTAAATCCGCGCATATTGGCGGCCACCGTTTGGTAGGCATAATCTTGTCCGTTGGGCAGGGGGATAGTTTCTGTTTGGTTGCTAAAGAGCCAATTTTCCATCCCTCCTAAGTTATATAGAATTTTTTGTTGTCCAAAAGAGCTAGCGCCAACAAAGCGGAAGGCCAAAATACTCTTATCATCTAAAGAAATATAGTGTCGTGCATCTAGGCCCAAGGCAAAAGTAGGTGTTTTGGCGGCCTGTCCTAAGCGTTCGCCTGTGCTAAAAGGAACTCCTTGGAAATAATCGCCATAAATACGCATTCTAGAGCCTTTACGAGCATTAAGACCAATAATTACGCTATTATCATAGAGATATTCCAAGCGAATTCCTAGGCGATTTTCGTCATAAATAGGAATCTGCAAACTATTCAAGTCCTCGGGGCGGACAGAAACTCGGTCTGCCTGAAAACTTAAGGTAGAGCGGATAGATCGGAAGCGCCCAAGGGGGTAGCTAAATTGGGCCATAGCCAAATGTTTAAGTGTTCGGCCCTTTACCTGTTTTTGAATAGTACCTGTACTATCTTCAATAATATAATCCTCGCTAAATCCTCTTCGATAAAGGCTATATTTTTGGTCGATAAGGTATTTGCGGTTTTCGAAGTTGAGGAAATACTCCATACCATTAAAATCTAGTGGTAGGCGAGCCCCTATTTCTAATCGGTAGTTTTCCAAGGCATCAGTAAAATTGATTTGAAAGCGAGCGCCTAGAGGGGGGAGGCGAAAAGGTCCTCCTAAATAAAGATCCAATCCATTGTATAATATACTATTATCGGGGGTAAAGGCTAAGCCATCAACATAAAAGTTGTTGCGATAAGTTTGGCCTTGGGTTGCTTTAAATTGGGCCAATTTATATTGAGGCTTTTTAATACTTTCTTCTTTTGGGGTTTCCTTTTCTACAATTTGGCCATTTTGTCCTTCTACCAACTCAATGGCTTTAGGGGGGGTACTATCTTTTTTATTGAGCTTTGGGGTTTCTACTTCCTCAAATTCTGTTTGGAAGAGGTAGTTGTCAATGTCTACTTTGGCTGTATCGCTATTACTAGGGGGTAAGCTGTCGGCTTTGATTTCTTGTTCTACAGCCTTGAGTTCTTCTTCTAAGCTTTTGTCTGTTTGCGGTTGCTGTTTTTCTTTGGGCTGTTCAACTTTTTTAGTTTCAATAGAGCGAGTCTTGGGTTGTTGCAAAAGCCCGTGTTGTCGTTCCAAAATTAAGCGATAACGGCTAGGCGCCATTTGCATTACTCTATCGTTGCGCAAGTTTCTCAAAAATAATTTGTATGCTCCGCCTCTGAAGAGTAAATCTGCTACTTTTTTGCCATTGGGTGTTATGCTGTGTGCCAAAATATTACGGCTATAGTTTGTATTAGCCGTAAGTTTTGTTTGCCAACCATAAAGTGGCTGCTGCCCAAAACTATCCATTTGGCTGCTATCGGCGGCGCTAAAACTACTATCTAAAGGTAAGTAGATTGGGGCCGCTCCAGATTTGGGGTACCCGACCAATTGTTGGCCTAACAATACACTATCTATTTGGCCAATGTAGCGGTTGTAAATGCCTGATTGATCACTAAGAAAACTAAACTGTCCATCGCTCAAAGCTTGAGGATGTTTCTCATTGACCAAAAAGCTATTGGTCAAGCGAATAGGCTTGCCTTTTTTTGCCAAAGGCAAAAAGAAGAGATCAAATTGAAGAAGAGGCAATTGTTGGCCTAAAGGGAGCTTCATTTTAGCTTGCGGGCGATTAGAACTAAAGAGCACCCCTTTTATCCCCTGAAAACTCATAACAGTCGGGCTCAAATCATCCCAGCTATCCTGACTCAAGTTGGTCATTTGCCCATTGCTGTACAAAAATAAATCACTTTGTCCCTTGGCCTGAGCCGAAAGCAAAAATTGACTGCCCTGATAATGACTAATATGCCCCACACGCTCAATGCCTTTAAGTTGTTGTGGGCTCGATTTTTTGCCCGTCTTCACATTCAAAAACTGAAGATAAACCTTTTCCGAACGCTCATAAACAATGGCTAATTCTAGATCATTACGCCAAGTCAAAAGCGGATAATGTGTATCACTACGATTACTGTAATCTTTGGCGCCTTGGCTCCAAATAACGTTGGTTTTTTGGCTTTCTGTCTCTTGTAAAACAATTTGCTGCTTGCCAAAACGCTGTTTGACATAGGCTACCTGCTTGGCATTGGGGGCCAGAACTAATTGACTAACTGTTTTTTTACCTACTTTTATTTTGAGTTCTCCAGCATTTGGGAAGAGCTTTCCCAAATTATCACTTTCATAACGCTGCATAAAGTATTTGTACCAACTACTGCCAGCTACAGCATAAAAACTACTACCAAAAGCATAACGAAAACCAGCCTCAATGCTATGATTGATGCGGCTGAGGTACAGTAAGTTGGATACAGCAGTCTTACTATGATTACGCGCTATATAATGAAATAAGGATTGCCCCGCAAGCTCTGGATGCTCATCAGCCAATTCTAAAAAGTTGGCATAACGCCCCGATAAAAGCACTTCTCTAAGGTCATTGTCCTTTTCCGTATTCCACTCCTCTACCGCATAGGCAATCAACCCTTCGGTGAACCATTTGGGGAGCTCTAATAAAACCGAATTTTGAACAATTTCTTGCAAGTTGGAGCCAAAAAGCATCCGATTTAATACTGCTCGAGCAATCCCCTCTCTTAAGGTCTTATGCAGCTGCTGATGATTGCCATCAAAATAAACTAATAGCTTTTTGTCCAAATAAACTTGCTGGCCCGAATGCAAGAATGCAGGCGCCGAAAGCCCCACATTAGATTGCATCAAATCACTATAATCATCATAAACGATTACTTCAATGGGCTGCCGAATCTGATACTCAAACAAACTCTTGAGCTGCTGATAATCCTGCTCTGCCATAGGCAAAAGCGTTTTCATTAAGCCTTCCTGCTCCTGATGATAGTAAAAAATAAAGTTGGAGCTTTCATAGTGTTTCCAGTCGTACTGCTCCAGCTGTAAACGATTTTGCCCAAATTCAGCCGAAACTAACTGAGCCCCTGCCAACTGTGGCAGTAAAAATAAAAATAAGAAAAAAAGATAGATGTAGGGATGTTGTCGCATAAGTTAGAGGTGCTAAGGTATTCTTGAATGAAGCAGTATACTGTTTTTTTGGGGCCTGCCGCCTTCGGCGGCCGCGCCCTTGCGCCGCTCGCTGTTCGCTCGGCCCTGCGGCGCTTGTAGCGCCTTGGTCTGCCGCCGCAGGCGGCACGGCTACAGGCCACTAGGCCAGTCGCTTCGCTCCTTTGCGGCTCGCTGCGCTCGCCTGCTATGGCCAAAAGAAAAGAATCTTAATCATTGCCCGCAATTTTAGGGCCTCAATAAAATCGATTCTCTGCCTAAATAAACGTATTTTTGCGGCAAAAGGTCGTTGTTTGCTCAATTGTACCGTTTTAAACTATCTTAAAATAAGGAATTATGGCTGTGGTTCAAGCTTTCACTTTTAATATGTTTCAGGAAAATACATATATAGTATATGACGAAAGCAAGGCATGCATCCTTGTAGATCCAGGCTGCTATACCGCCCAAGAACAAGAACGCTTAAGGCTGTACATCTCGGAAAGAGGCCTGAAGCCTGAAGCGGTAGTGAATACCCACTGCCATTTGGACCATGTTTTTGGAAATGCCTTTGCCTGCAAAACTTGGGATATTCCCCTCTATGTACCCGAAGGCGAGGCCGCTATGCTTGAGGCTTTTCCTAGAGTGGCCCAACAATATGGGGTGCCCAATGTTACGCCTTCTCCAAAACCCAATAAATTGCTGAAAGGAGGCGAGACTTTTAGCTTTGGCCAAACGAGCTTTAAATTACTCTATTGCCCAGGCCACTCGCCCGCAAGCCTTTGCTTTTATTCGGAAAAGGACCAATTGCTCTTAGCTGGAGATGTCCTCTTTTTTGGTAGCATTGGCCGAACCGATTTGCCTGGCGGAAATTATGATATCCTCATGCAATCTATTAAAGAGGAGATTTTACCTTTGCCCGATGAAACAGTGGTCTATTCGGGGCATGGACCAAAAACTACTGTAGGCCGAGAACGCAAAATGAACCCTTTCATTAAAGAGATGCGTTAAGCCCCTTTTTGGTTGGTCCAAATAAGGCGAGCGCAGCGAGCCGCAAAGGAGCGAAGCGACTGGCTGAGGGATGGACAGCAGTGGCCGTAGGCCAGACCCAGCCGCCAAAGGCGGCGCAGGGCCGAGCAGACCTGCGAGCTGCGAAACAGCCCGACCCGAGCAAGAACTCATGAGGGTTTTAACCCTCATTTTGTATAGCTTCGCAAAGCGATACCGCTTTGCGCTGGGTTTCAACCCAGCGGGAGGGGCAGCCCCAAAAAAAATTAAAAATTATTAAGACGATTGAATAGCTATGAAGCGAACAGAACTGAAAGAATTGGGAGAATTTGGTTTGATTGACCACCTAACAAAGGCCTTTGCGCATAAGCATGCTTCTACGATTAAGGGGGTAGGCGATGATGCCGCCGCTATTCGTTATGCTTCGGAAGGTCCACTAACCCTCGTTTCTAGCGATATGCTGGTGGAGGGAATCCATTTTGATTTGGCCTATACGCCCCTCAAACATTTGGGGTATAAGGCGGCTGTGGTCAATTTTTCAGATATCTATGCCATGAATGCTCGCCCCAAGCAGTTACTGGTTAATATGGCCCTGTCTAATCGTTTTTCGGTAGAAGCTATGGAGGAATTGTATGCGGGGATTCAGCTCGCTTGCGACATCTATGGCGTCGATTTGGTGGGCGGAGATACTACTTCTTCGCTCAAAGGATTGGTTCTTAGCCTGACTATTATGGGCGAACAAGCCGCCGATAAGGTGGTCTACCGCCGTGGGGCCAAAGCTGGCGATTTGCTTTGTGTAACTGGGCATTTGGGCGGCGCTTATTTGGGCCTTCAATTGTTAGAAAGAGAAAAGCAAATCTTTATGGAGCAGCCCGATATGGAACCCGATTTTGATGGCGAGGAGGAATTGGTGGGCCGTTTGCTCAAGCCCGAAGCTCGCCAAGATATTATTGCCTTTTTTGAGGAGCAAAAGTTGGTCCCCACTGCTATGATTGATATTTCGGATGGACTCTCTTCGGAGGCCCTACATCTTTGTAAGCAATCGGGCCTAGGGCTCTTGCTCGAAGAAGTGCATGTGCCCATTAAGGAAAAGGTCTACCGCAAAGCCCTAGATTTTAATCTGGACCCCTTGGTTTGTGCTATGCATGGCGGTGAAGATTATGAGCTGCTGTTTTGCATTGATCCCAAAGAGGCCGATAAAATCAAGTACAATATGGATATTTCTATCATTGGGGAGATGGTGCCCGCCGCAGATGGCATCCGCTTACAAACCAAGGGTGGCAAGTTGATGGATTTGGTGGCTCAAGGTTGGACACATCATTAGTCTTTTCCTGTTTCACCTTATTTTTGACTGTTTAGATTTATAATATATCATGAAACCGAAATTAGTACAAGGTAGCCGCGACTTTGGTCCTTTGCAGCTCCGCCAACGCAAATATATTTTTAATACGCTCCGCGATATTTTTAGCCGCTTTGGCTTTCAGGAAATTGAAACGCCTGCCTTAGAAATGCTCAGCACCCTACAGGGCAAATATGGCGATGAAGGCGATCAACTGCTCTTTAAAATCCTGAATAATGGCGATTACCTCAATGGTAAAGAGGTGCGCAAACAAAGCAGTCCCGAAGCGCTCGAAAAGATTTTGGCCGAGAAAGATAGTGCCGCCCTTAGCCCGCTGATCGCTAGCCGTGGCTTGCGCTACGACCTGACCGTTCCCTTTGCCCGCTTTGTGGTCCTCAATCGCAACGATATTGCTTTTCCCTTTAAGCGCTATCAAATTCAGCCCGTTTGGCGAGGCGACCGCCCCCAAAAAGGCCGATACAGAGAGTTTTATCAATGCGATGTAGATGTAATTGGCTCGGATTCGCTGCTCTATGAGGCCGAACTCCTCCAAATTTACGATCAGGCTTTTGCCGAATTTGATGTGAAGGTCGATATTCGCCTAAATAACCGTAAACTCCTTGAGGCTTTGGCCCAAATGATTGGCCAGCCCGAACTCTTTATGCCGATTACCGTAGCTATTGATAAGCTGGATAAAATTGAGTGGAAAGGCGTAGCCCAAGAACTAGAAAAACTAGGCCTAGACGAGCAGCAACAACAGCAAATCCAAGCCGCTATTCAGGCCGAAAGTCTAGACAAACTAGCCGAGCTTTTTGGTCCAGATAATGAAGTGGGCCAAAAGGGGATTGCTGAGCTGCAAGAGGTGCTGGCTTTCCTAGAGGGCTATAGCTTTAGCAATAATCTTGTCCTGGACTTTAGCCTAGCCCGTGGCTTGAGCTACTACACAGGTTGCATATTTGAGGTGGTGGTTGATACGACTGCCCCTGGCCAAGAAAAGGTCAAGATGGGCAGCATTGGTGGCGGAGGACGCTATGATAACCTTACGGCGGTCTTTGGTTGGGAAGGAAACTCGGGCGTAGGTTGCTCTTTTGGGGCTGCCCGCATCTTTGATGTGATGGAGGAATTGGGCCGTTTTGCCCAAATTCCACAGGATGAAGTCGAGCTGTTTTTCCTTTGTATGGATGAGGACTCGCTCAAGTATGGCTTTAATTGCCTACAAGCTTGCCGAGCCGCTGGCATCAAAGCCGATATTTATCCAGAAGCGGCCAAGTTTAAAAAGCAGATGAAATACGCCAACAAAAGAGGGCTGCAAAAAGTGGTCATCATTGGCGATAGCGAAAGAACAAGCGGCCAACTCCAACTGAAGAATATGAAAACGGGAGAACAGTCTAGTTGTAGCCTAGAAGAGCTCATTGCTCAATTGAAGGCCTAGTTAGCATAACCGTATAACACTAAAACAGTCAATATCTTAGGGTATTGGCTGTTTTTTTTATGCCTTAAAATTACTGTTGTGAAAAAAAACATAACTTTAGCCCAAATTAAATAGCAAAGAATATGAAACAAGTTTTATTTATCCTCCTCTTCCTTCTTTCTCAAGGCCTAATGGCTCAACAACAAGATACTAGCGGCTTTTGTCCTACTGGCAGTATCTGGGTCTATAAGCATGCGGTGCAGATGTACTTCCCGCATTATAGCATGTTTAGTTATGAAAAAGATACGGTAGTGAATGGGCAGGCCGTCAAAAAGATTCGCCACGATCGAGTGGCTTATGACTATCAATACCAAAACCAGCAGCCCTATATTGCTGGCCATAGCATTAGCTGGCAGAACGATGAGTTTCTCTATGAGCAAAATGATAGCATTTATTTCTATTTGGCCGATAGCCAACAGTTTTATCTCTTACATGATTTTTCGGCCTTAGTGGGAGATAGTTTAGCTATTCAGCAGCACCGAAATGCCTGCGGAAATAATAGTAATTACCCGCTGCAAGACACTTTAGCCATCTTGGAGCAAGATACTTTGACCCTTGGCCAATGGGCCTTTAAGCGCTCTTATTACAATATTTCTTCTAGCGTTTTAGAGGATAGTACTAATCAATATTTCAAGGGGAAAATCATTCACAATATTGGCGGAGAAACTACTTTTTTTCCCTATCCTAATCTACGCCTTTGCGACCCTAATGTTTACATTCAGGGCCAAACTACGGACTTAGTCTGCTACCAAGATGATGAACGGGGCGTACTCATTGATGAGGTGCAAGAGGGCTGGGGCTGTGAAAGCCTCATTACTACCGTGGAGCAATTGGCCGATCCTTCTATTGCCCAAAATGCTCAGCAGGTCCAGCTGTTTCCCAACCCCACTCAAGCGCAATTTTACCTACAGAGCCAGCAGCCCCTTCTGCGCTACGCCATTTATCAACTCAATGGGCAGATGGTCCAGCAGGGGAGCCTTAGCAACAGCCAAGGGAACTACCAGATTGCGGTCCCTAACCTGCCCGCAGGCCTTTATATCCTACAATTAGAGAACGAACAACAAGAGGTTTTCTATCAAAAGTTTAGAAAGCAATAGTCTATTTTGCTAAAGCATATCTAAGGGGACCAAAACGGAAGTTTTGGCCCTCTTTTTTGCGCCCTACAGGCCCAATAGGGCCAGAGGTCAATCAATAGCCAGATTTAATTGCACTTGCAGCAATTTCCCGCTAGTCGGCCCTATTTTTCTCCGCCATAGCGAAATGCCCTTAAAAATAGCTGCCCCAGCATGAAAGTCATAGCAAATCATGACCAAAGCAGCGCAATTAAATCTGGCTGAGGGATGTAAAGGGGGGCGGCGCAGCCGCAGACCCAGCGGGCAAAGCCCGCGCAGGGCCGAGCAGACCTGCGAGCCCCGATACAGCCCGACCCGCCCGCAGGGCGGGGCAGCCCCAAAACAAAAGGACCAAAAAACCACTAATAAAATTAGTATTTTGAGGCCGCTGTTCAGATTGGGCAGTCTGTTATTCTTTAGTTTTTGAGATATGTCTGAGAAAGATACTGCCATTCAGCAATTTATAACATTGCTCCAAACGGCTTTGGCCCAAAAAACCTTAATCAAATTGAGCCTAAGTAAAGGCCCAAAAGAAGGTGCCCAGAAGATTTTGGGCCGCCCAATTGCCTTAAAAAAAGGCTTGGCCTTGCAAGCTACCTATCGTTATCCTACTCAGGATAAGGTACAGAATTATTTATTGAGAGCCCTAGAACCCCAGCTATTGAGCTGGTTGCAAGCTTATAAAGCGGCCTATTTGAAAACGACCACAGAAGAAATTCAGCTCCTCTTTAATCGGCGGGGGAAAGCCCGATTGCAGCGGAAAAAATTGGCTCAAAAGGCAGCGCCGGCAGCCTTGTCGCACAATCGCAAAAAGCAATACCTCATCTCTGCTGATCGGCCATTTTTGCAGGCTTTGGGCATTACGGATGCCAAGGGGCGGGTGAAGGACAAGCAGCAAGATAAGTTTCGGCAGATCAATAAGTACGTAGAAATTATGCAGGCCCAACTAGAACAAACCAACTTGCTGGGCCAAACTGCTCGCCTGCGTATTGTCGATATGGGCAGTGGTAAGGGGTACCTCAGCTTTGCGCTGGTCGATTTTCTAATGCAACAAGGACAAGAGGTTGAGCTTTTGGGGGTAGAATTACGGCCAGAATTAGTCGAATTCTGTCAGCAATTAAGTGAACAATTAGGCTGGCAAGAAAGTATTCGTTTTATGGCAATGGACATTGCTGATTTTCCGAAGGAGCTAAAAATAGATGTTTTAATTGCCTTACATGCATGCAATCTGGCTACGGATTATGCTTTGCATAAGGGGCTAATGCAAGGGGCCGAGTTGTTAGTTGTAGCGCCTTGTTGTCATAAAGAAATTCGCAGACAGATTAAGGCAGTAGTTCCACAATGGCGCTTTCCACTCAAGCAGGGTATTTTTCAGGAGCGGCAGGCTGAGCTACTAACCGATAGCATCCGGGCCTTATTATTAGAGCATCAGGGCTATCAGGCCAAGGCTTTTGAGTTTATTTCGGGCCAGCATACCGCCAAAAATCTAATGTTAGCAGCCCAAAAGCGCCCGCAGGGAATCTCAGCAGAAGAGCAAGCTCAGATTTTGTTGGAGTTGCATGCTTTGGCGGCTGAATTTGGCATTAAGGAGCAAGAATTAGCCAAGCGTTTGGGTTTAGCTTTGGTATAGGCAAAAAAAATGAGCAGCAGCCTTCCCCAAGGCTACTGCTCTGTAATCCCCATGATTTACCCCAAACTTAATTGAAGTGCAATTTCGGAGGAGTTCCCTCCTGATTGCACTACAAAGATAGGGCAGTAAAGTACTTTTTTTACTAGTGAAAGGCCTAAAGGGGCAAATTAGGCAAAAGGCCTAGATTTCTAGATCCATAATTGCGCACTTAAAGTGGCTTTTCCAAAGAGTCAGGGCTTCTTCCGTCCAATCATTATCGCTTAAATAGAGATTTTGTAATTGGCCAGCTAGTGGGACTAAAGCTTGTGGAAAATCTGTAAACTTATTATTTCTGAGATCCAACCATTGGATTTGATCCAGTTTACCCATACTTTTGGGGAGCGTTTTCAGTTGATTATCAGAAAGGTCTAGTTCTTCCAAATTACTCAAGGGCTGCCAATTTTCAGGTAGTTGGGCCAATTGATTTTTTTCTAGATTGAGTTGGCGAAGCTGTGGCAGTTTATCCCAGTTGCCCAAAAGCTCACTCAATTCATTCTTACTTAAATCAAGCTCCTCTAGCTCTGGCCAATCTAAGTCGTCAAGCTTAATTTGGCGAAGGAAGTTACCCGTTAAAAGCAACTGTTGAATCTGGTAGAGGGAATTGAGCGAACTTGGCCATTTTTGCAATTGATTATCTCTAAGGTCTAGCCAAGTTAGGGCAGTTAATTGTCCAAAATTATCAGGTAATTCTCGTAATTGATTGGCCGATAAATCTAACCAATGCAGGGCAGGCAATGCTAGCCCCTGATCCAAACTAAGTAAATTGCAGTTACTCATGTCCAGCTCTTCCAGCGCTCGGATTTCCTGAAGCATTAGCGGTAGTTCGCCCAAGGGATTATCTTCTAAATTCAAAACCTTGAGGTTTTGGCAGCGCGCCAAATTGAGTGGCAGCTTTTCGAGTCGATTATTGCCAAGGTCGAGCTGCTCTAAAGCAGAGCAATCTCCAACTCCCTCGGCTAAGTTTTTCAGGCGATTATAGCCTAAAAACAAGCTCTTCAAGTTGTTGAGTTGCCCAATTGATTCGGGCAATTCTTCTAGGCCCAAGCCTTCAGCTTGCAATTCCTCCAGTTTGCTCAACTGGCCCAAAACCTCATTTAGTTGAGGCATAGGATTGGCACTAATACTTAGTTGTTCTAGGGCCTTGAGCTGCCCAATTTCTTTGGGGAGTTGGGCTAAGGCATTTTCAGAAAGGTCCAATTGCTGCAATTTTTCTAGCTTGCCAAAGCCAGTAGGCAAGCTGTTTAGTTCATTGCGCTCTAAAAGCAACTTACGCAAGGCTTTGAGCTGCCCAATACTAGCAGGCAAGGCCTTTAATTGATTATTTTTTAAATCTAAGCGCTGCAATTGTTCCCAAGAAGCCAGACCTTCAGGAAGTTCTTGAAGACCATTGTTCGAAAGGTCCAACCAATGCAATCGCTTGAGCTGAAGCAAGACCTTGGGCAGGGGGGAAAGCTGATTGTCAGAAATATCTAACCACTCTAATTGCCCCAAATTTGCCAAACTATCGGGCAAATCTTGAAGACGATTGTCTTCTACATTGAGCTGTTTCATGCCTTTGGATCGACCAATCTCTTGGGGGAGCTCTTGCAAGCCTTTACGGCTGGCATCAAGTTTCTTAAGGCTTTTTTGGGCCAGTAGTTCGGCCAACTGAAGTTCATAACGACTAAGCATAATCTTGGAGAATTAAGCAGTTTCTGTAGATGGGGATTGCTGTTCTTGGTACTTTTGTAAACGATAGTAGAAGTTCTGGAAAAATTTCTTAAATAAAGCCGGATAACGCTTACGTAGTTTGTATTCCTGCGCTAAAGGACGCATTTTCTCTTCTAAACTAAACTCTGCTTGCTGTACTTTTTCATACTCGCTAAGCCAGTCATAAGTGTGGCAAAGATTGCGCTGACTCTTACGCTCGTAAGCTGTTTTGAAGGCCGACCAAAATTCATAAAAACTGAGCTCAGGATTGTCTCCATCCTCAATCTGGACTTGCTCACAAAGAAATTCCGCTGGATTCGCTAAACAATCCTGAAAAAATTGCTTGCCCTGCGCAATCAACCAATAACGAAAGTCCTCAAACCCCCACTCTTCATAACCGCCATTGATTAAATAATGTGCCGCCCAAACTTCTTCAGTACTGCTCTGCTGTAAAAGCTGCATCAAATAAACCGCATGCCTCCGAATACTATCAGAAGTCATCGCCTCTAAACGCTCTTCCAATAAAAGAACATACTTTTGCTGATTATCTCCCGCAGATTGCTTTACTGCATCTATCAGGAGCCAAAAATCTCTTTCTATCATAGCTGTTGTTTTATGCTGTTGTTGTTTTGGGGCTGCCCCGCCCCTTGGGCGGGTCGGGCTGTTTCGCAGCTCGCTGTTCGCTCGGCCCTGCACGGCTTTCAGCCGCTAGGTCTGCCGCCTTCGGCGGCCCTGCTGTCCATCCCTCAGCCATTCTGGCCCTGCGGGCCATTGGCGGCAGAGCCGCCAATTTGGGCCACATTGCCCTCATTCTGGAAGATAAGAAAACTCAAGCAGCTTGCCGCAATTTTTTATGCAGGGAAGCCGCCCAATACCTAATATCAAAATCTAATTAAAGGAGCTCCCTCTTTAGACCAATTTTGGCTAAAGTAATGAATCAAAGCCGCCAATAAGGTCCCCCAAGCCGCTCCCGTTAATACATCTTGCAAAAAATGCTGCCCTAAATACACTCTAGAAAAAGCAACCCCTAAGGCAAGAAACGCAAAAAATATTTGCTGAATGGGCCGAGGACTCCAAAGGCCTAATAAACCAAATAAACAAGCCGAAACCATGCTGTGGCCCGAAGGAAAACTCGATACCCAACTCGTTTTTTGAGGTAAATGCTCTATAGCAGCCAATAACTGCCCCCGAAAATATAGAAAATAAGGCTGAGGCCGAGGAAACTGAAAAAAGAGCTTGAGCCCTTGACTAATGGCAAGACTTAGAGCCGTTCCTACGACAAAAAGTAGGCTATACCGCAGCCGAATAAAAAGCAAAATACCAAAACAAAAGAGCAAGGCAAAACCCTCAGTTGCTTGGGTGAATAGCCGGAAAAAGAGATTGAGCTTGGGACCTCTAAAAGCCAAAAAGAATTGAATCCCCTCGCCCTTATCTAGCCAAAGCGCAGGGACCCAACCCAATAAAATGGGCCAAAGCATCAGATGAAAATAGAGCTGATGTGCCTGCCAGAAGGACCAGAAACGCTGCATATTTATGCCTTTTTCTTTTGTGGTAAAATACTTTTAATCTTGCTCCAAATGGCTGAAAAACTAATGAGCTGAGCATCTCGTAGAGCTGCTCTAGAAAGCAAGATGGCTAGGGGGAGAAGAACCAAAATCGGTAGCCAAGAGCCTGCCCAACAAGGCCAAACCAGCTTTTTAGCCAAGCGCTCTCCAGTTAAGTGAAGAACAAAAAAGGTCATGAAAAAGACAAAAGCTACAAAAATAGGCCAGCCAAATCCTCCTTTCTTAATAATAGCTCCCATAGGCGCTCCTACAAAAAGAAAAAGCACGCAGGCGAGGGCAAAAATGATTTTTTTATGCAGCTCGTTTTCATGTTCAGCTACATCTTCTTCATAGTGAGGCAGGCCACGGTTGATGTTTTGTGCCTGCGACTTAATATTTCGGGCAAAACTTTGGGCTCGCTGATAAACAGCATGCCGGTCCATTTTCTTATTTTGCTCAATAATACTTTTCCAGTTTTTAGCCTCCGCTAAGGGCTGTACTTGGGCCAAGTTGGCAAAGGGAATATATTGTTTATCAGGGCGATTAGGAAGACTATCTACTTTGAGTCCGCCCATTTTTCGAAAGTAGAAGAAATTATCGCTATTGCGCTGAAGTTCCTGCAGACGGCGTGCTCGTTTACTCAGAATAGAATCAATTCCATTGAGTAACTGTTTACTGTTGAGTAGGGAATAATGATTCTTAAAGAGGTCTTTATTCGTTTCAGAAAAATCAAACTCAGATAGATCAAAAACAGAGCGATAGGTTTTAAAATTCATCCGCATAAAGGGGTAAAAGCTCTTTTTTTTATCTAGGCCTTGTTGCATTTCTTCAAAGCGTTTGCCGTCTTCCAGTTCCAAAAGGAGATAGCGTTTATCTTTAGAGAGACTGAGCTGGCCAAAATTGGCGTTAGTTTGGCTGCTATTGCCTCTTTGCTCGCTATGGTCGTAGATGCGCATATTTTCGAGCTGGTTGCCCTCTTTTCCACCGATATAAATGGTCATATTCCGAAAATCATTATTGAATTGGCCTACTTGCAAATCGAGGGCAGGCCGTTGTTTTCGAATATCGTACAGCCTAGTCTTAAACTGTAGGGCCGTAACGGGAATAATCACATTGGAGAAAAAATAAGAGGCGCCCCCTAGAAGAAGCACAAAGAAAAAGAGTGGCCGAAGAATGCGAATAAGCGAGATTCCCGCTGATTTCATACTGGCCAGTTCATAGTGTTCTGAAAGATTGCCCAGCGTCATGACCGAGGCAATTACCACCCCAAAGACCAAGGCTTGAGGGACCATAGCAAGGGCTTGGTAAAAGAGCAATTCGAGAATAATATGCACCTCTAGTCCTTTGCCCACAATATCATCCACATACTTCCAAAGAAACTGCATATTGAAGATAAAGACCGCAACCAAAAACCAAATGATTAGAGGGGGAAGAAAGCTAATGACTAAAAGTTTATCGAGTTTTTTCACAGTAGCAAAGTTAAACGGCAGACGAAAACGAATTCTCTTTTTGCGATTTACAGGCCCGTTAGGGCCGCAGGCCTAGCGATGCGGCGGGGTGGCCGTCAGGCCAGACCGAGCAGGCTTTGCCTGCGAAGGGCCGAGCAGACTTGCGAGCCCCAAAGCGTAGCGCCGCAAGGCGAAGCCGCAGCGGAGGCCCAAAAAGATACAGCAGATAAGGTATCTAATCAGACGAAAAAGGGGAGAGGAAGGGGCAAAAAAAGCCCCTGAAAAAAGACTTCAGGGGCAAAAATAATTTATTTCTTCTTTTTATTCTTCTTTTGTTCTTCAAGCATTTGGCGTTGTTGCTCCATCATATCTTGATAGCGTGCTTGCCAGCCTGATTTCTTTTTGGGGTTAGCCTCTCGATCTTGGCGTTGTTGTTCCATTTCTGCGGCTAGTTTATCTTTATCCAGAAGGACTGATTTCACTAAGAACGTTTGGCCGATGTTAAAGAGGTTAGAGAAGAGCATGTAGCAAGTCAGTCCCGCTGCCCAGCTATTTAGGGCAAAGAAGAAAATGACGGGGAAAGCATACTGCATATACTTCATCATTTTGGCATTGGGGTTGTCTGCCATCATATCCATCTGTTGACGGCTATTATAGGTTAAGTAGGCAAACATTGAAATACACCAAAGCAGGGTAAATAAACTCACGTGATCGCCATAAAAATCATAGACTACAGGGATGTATCCAAAATCTAAAATCGAGTCATAGCTAACGAGGTCATCGGCCCAAAGGAAGCTCTTTTGGCGGAACTCAATAGAGGCTGGAAAAAAGCGGTAAAGGGCAATCCAGATAGGCATAGTGAGAACCATCGGCAAACATCCGCCCAAGGGGCTTACGCCATATTGTTGATAGATTTTCATCTGCTCCATCTGCATACCTTGAGCATCATCCTTATACTTCTCTTTGAGTTTGCTCAGGCGAGGGCGGAGGATACTCATTTTCACGCTAGACTTAAGCATTTTGTACTGAAGCGGAAACATTAGCCCTCTGATAAGTAGCGTCAGAATAATGATAATGAGTCCGTAGCTAGGGATAAAAGAAGCGAGAAAGTTAAAGAGGGGACGGATCACATGGCGGCTAATAAAGCCAAAAATGCTCCAACCAAAGGGAATAATGCGTTCCAATCCTACGTCGATGCTACTTAGACCGTCATAATCGTTGGGGCCTAGATAAAGGCGCATATTATAGACGAGGTCGTTGGCATTGGCGAGAGGGAAGTTGAGGCGAGTCGTTAAACTCTTCAAATGTGCCGAATCATTGGGCATCATGAAAGTTTGCAATTGGCCACTTTTGGGCTTGTTGCTTCCGTCAATAATGAGTGAACTATTAAAGAACTGTTGTGCGTGGCTCACCCACTGAATATCATTTTCTAGCGTTTCTTCGGCATCAGAACCACAGGTACAATAGCTAGGGCTGCTTTCTACTTCCTTAAAGTGAATAGAAGACATGCGGCGCTCGTAGCTAGGGTTTTTCTCAATCTTATTGAGGTTGCTTTGCCAGCTAAAGGGGATGCTATTGGCCGTTTTGGGGATGTAGCGATCGAGTCCCTGAAGGGCAAAATCATAATTGAGCAAATAGCCCGATTCGCCAATTTCGTAACGCTGTTCAATAAATTCTTTATCGTTGGCAGCATAAGCTCTAAAGACCAAAACATGGCCTTGGGCTTCTGCCTGAAAGCAAAGATCTTGGGTTTCAATTCCGCCCTTGCTCACATTGGCCAAGGGAATAAAATAGCTAAAGCGATCTTTGGCATTATTGAGTAGGTGTAGGGCTTTTTTATCGCGGCTATCGGCTGTTTCATGGTCGTAGCCCTTAAATTCCTTGAGCTCTACATCTACAATGCGTCCCCCTTTGGTATTGAACGTAACTTTGATCTTGTCATTTTCAAGGGTTTGCAATTCGCCTTGGCAGCTAGCCGCAGCAGCAAAGGGACCAAAAAGCTCTTTTTCTAAAGAACTAGCTTGAGGGGCAACGGGCAATTGCGCAATTAAGCTGTCTTTCTCTGTTTGGCTCAGACTACTATCGGCCAAAATTTCATCCTTTTTGCTACTGGCCTGCTCCTTGGCAGCTTGCATCGCCTGAGCCTGTACCAATTGTAAACTGTCAGCCATAGCCGTGCTATCATCCAATCGCTTCTTCTCTTGTGCAGCCGCTTCTATCTCGGCCTGAGAGGGGCTGTTTACCCAAACGTAACCCATCCAAAGTAGAAAGAGCAGTGCAAAACCAATGACTGTACTCCTAGAATTTCCCATTATTTTGATTATAAGTTATTCAATTGTAGGCCAATAGGGCCTATGCGTTATGTCAGACTGTAAATCGGCTGCAAAGATAGGCAATTCTATACTTAATTCAGGAGGCTATTCCCTTTTTAGGAGAATCTTATTCGAGTAATTCCCCTTTTTTAGCTACAGATTACTGCCCAAAGGAGACGTTTTTATCTAACAGATAGTACCCAATTCAGTGTTATTGAGGGGCAGTACCGCAAAGTAACCTTAATATTTAGGTACATTTTTTTTAAAAATCTTACCCCTTTTAGGGGATGCTGTTTTTAGCTGTTTTATTTTGGGGCTGTTTTTTTGAGTTTGTTAATTTCTTGTAAATCAATTGCTTGCTTGTTTTGGTTGTGATTGCGTTTTTTTTATTTGTTATTTTTGTTTTTGTTTGCGTTTTTTTTCTAAATAAAGAGATATGAGATTTTTACAAAATTTAACCTATTTACTTTTTGCCTTCTTTTTCTGCACACAACTAAACGCACAAACCAGTTTTCACCATGGTCTGGGTGCGGGATATAGTTTGAGTAGTACTACTTATGTAGATTCTTACGGTTCTTATGAAAGTATCGTGGGTGCCCCTGGAGTAGTCTATTCTCCCCGCCTAGCTTTTGCTACGGGCAGCAATAGCTCTGTTTCTGTAAACACAGATATCCTTTTGGGCATGAATATGACGTCTAGTGGTCTTGGTACTACTGGTTATTTTGTAGCAGAAGTCCCTCTATATGCAGCCTATAACTTTGGTATGCAATCTACTGCCGAGACAGAATCTACTTTTGGTGGCTATTTTGGCTTAGGTTATGCCGCAAATATTGTGGGAACGGACTATGAAACCATTTATAACCACGGTCCTATGGTTTCTGCTGGTTTGCGCTTCATCGTTAGAGGTAAAAGTATGGGCCTTAATCTCTCTTATATTCACCCTATGGAAGAGAGCGTAGATTATACTTTCTCTGGTAGATTGCTCTACTACTTTAAGTAGATCTCTACCCCATACTATAATTAACTGCTAGTTGCTGTTTAGTAGCTAGCAGTTTCTTTTTTGGGGCTGCCCCTTCCGCCGGGTTGAAACCCAGCGCAAAGCGGTATCGCTTTGCGAAGCGATAGAAAATGAGGGTTAAAACCCTCATGAGTTATTGCTCGGGTCGGGCCATTGCGCAGCTCGCAGGTCTGCTCGGCCCTGCGGCGCTTGCAGCGCCTTGGTCTGCCGCCTTCGGCGGCCCTGCTCCAGCCCCTCAGCCGCGTCGCTGCGCTCCTTTGCGGCGGCTTCGCCGCCTGCTCAACGCAAAAAGGCCCAATCTACTCGCTAGATTGGGCCTTTGTTCTATTTTTTGCTAAATCGCTTAATCCATCAACTGAATTTTGCGATAAACCTGACGATCGCCAATTTGCAATTGTAGGTTATAGATTCCGGCAGGATAAGCAGAAAGGTCTAAGCGCTGGTTTTGAGCTCCAGTTGTTTGGCCCAAAGGCAAGAACAATAGCTCACGGCCCAACATATCTACCAAACGAAGGCTGCTGTTAGCTTGCTCTTGGCCAGGTACCTCAAAGGCTACATTAAGCAACCCTTGGCTAGGGTTGGGGTAAACCTTGAAACTCGCCAAAATGCGCTCTACTTCTTCCACAGAAGTACAATTTTGAACTACTACATATTCTGTTGTAGTAATGGTATCATAAGTGACCAAGGTGTCACGAGTTAAATTAACAGTAAGCGTAAGGGCACCATCTGTTAGGCTAAAGATAGTTGCCGTGGTATCTGCAGCAAAGTCAACTACGCCACAATCTTGAAAAGAAGGGAATTGAGCGCTAAATGAATCATCTTCGTCTACATCAATGGTGTAGCGGGTTCCTGCAACCAAAGGAATATCTTGACCAAAGCTAAAGGCTAGCGGAAGCTGGCTAGAGGGAACATTAGTGGCTCCACCTCCTGTAATGGTATCAATACCCGATTGGCTTCCCTGAACAGTAAGGAATATTTCTGGATTTCCTAAGGCATCGCCACAACTGGCTGCGGTGATAGTAATACCATCCAAATAAGTGAAATATTCAGTAGTGCTTACAACAGCTTCTTGAGTAATGGCATAGGTGCCACTATCGGCATAAGTAATTGCCGCAGGGTTTTCGTCACTACTGTTTTGCCCATTGCCAAAATCCCAACTATAAGTAGCCGCCTGATTGAAGTTGGGGTTTACTTGAATATTGTTGGTAAAATTAACCTCTAAAGGTGCACAACCGATATTAGGCGAAAGAGTAAATCCTGCTGTAGTATCAGGATTAACAATAAAAGTAAGGGGAATATCTGCGGGTTGGGGAGGTAAGATCCCCGTTTCTGCCAATACAGAAATAGTAACAATAAATGTATCTGCTTGTAGGGGAGTGCCACAAAGGGTTACACAGCCATCGCGGGTATCGGGACTATCTTCATCATAAACGGCAGGAAGGGGCCGATCAAATAAAAAGTTCATCCCCAAGGGGAGGCCAGAAACACCTATGATCTGAAAACCAGAGAGATTAACGCCAGAGGGAATTGTGGGGTCTAAAGCGACTAGAGGGGTAGTGGTATAAGGCAATCGGAAGCTAATCACTTCCTGATAAGCGCTATTTTGTGTGGCATTGGGGATACTGTCTAGATAGACGGTATCTGCAGGCATTTGTGGAAGGTTGATGGTACAGTTGGGGCATTGGGCCCAGCTGTATTGGCTACAAAGGAGTAGCAAAAGCGCAAAAAGAGAAAATTGACGCATAAGTATAATAGTTTTATTGATTAGCAAAAAAGGAGGCCAAAAGTCGATGGCCTAGCGCTGTGACGGGGTGGCCGTAGGCCAGACCCAGGCGGCAAAGCCGCCGCAGGGCCGAGCAGACCTGCGAGCCCCAAAACATAGCGCAGCAAGGCGCAGCCGCAGCTGAGGCCCCAAAAAAAAAGACTATTAAAGAAGCCAATAATTAGCATTCTCAAATAGTCTTTTATGGTTTATCCTATAGATAGCGGCATCTTAGCGCAAAATTACTTTCTGCGTGCTAGAAGCGCTACCATTGTTGATTTCGATCAGGTAGATCCCTGCAGCAAACTGAGCTGTAGGCAATTGGAATTGCTGTTGGCCCATTTGTGTGCCTAGGTTTTGGCTGTGTAGACGTTGGCCCAAGCTATTGTAGATATTGATCTGTAGATCCTGCTCCTCCTGAAGGTCGAGGAACAATTGTACATCGCCAGCAGCAGGGTTAGGGAATACACTAAAGGCATTGAGCCCGTCAATGTGTGTGGTAGCTACAGTAGAAGAGGTGCGGTAGTAGTGCGCTTGAGAAGGGTTAATGCCATAGCAGATAAGGACATTATCTGTTTCCGTTCCACAGTTGGCGCTAGAAACAGTGTTTGCATAACCGTTTACAAGATCCATATAAGAAACCAAAGCAGCTGCAGAAAGCTGGGCATCGGTAAAAGCATCAAAAACAGTTAATACATCAGTGAGGCTATTGATATCATTAGAACTTGTGATGCCCAAAACAGAAAGGGTATCGCAAAAGCCAGCAGTATTGGCATCCAATTCAAAAATATCACAGCAAGGAAGGTTAGTAATTGGAATTCTGTTCGTCAAGATAGCATCCAGTAGTGTTTTTACTTGATTGAGGTCATATCCCAAAGCAATCATCCCAAAGGTGTCGCCTGGCATAACAGTTACGCCATAGCGACCAAGAGTTGCAGGGTCAAGGATGCCATCAGCGTCAGCACCAATAATAACATCACCTCCACCATTAGTCGTATCGCAAGCCGTACGGGCACTATCTAGGGCACAAGTTCCCTTTTTAACGATGAGATATTCTACATTGGTAAAACCAACAGCTTGTACACTCACAGGAGGTGCGGGCGTCCAAACAGTGCCGCCTACCTCATAGCTATTTGTGCCAGTTTGTACTTCAGGGGCAGTTTTATTATTACAGGCAGTTGTTGCTTGAGCAAAAAGTTGTTGGCCAACGAAAAGCGATAAGGCCAAGAAAAGAGTCAGTTGTAGTCCTTTCATTAGATGAAATTTAATGGTTCATAATTTTAGTGTTGAGCTGCTTGTTAGGCGTACAAAGTTAAAGATTATCGGCAAACAAAATCTTTTTCTTTAGTTTTTTTAGGCCTGTAGATAGACCAAGCTAGGGAAAATGAGGTTAAAAAGGCTGTTTAAGTAGAAATTAGCGGGAGGACCTAACTGTAATTTTCCTTTACTACTAGTCTGTTTGTGTTTTACCTACTTTTGTTTGGTAGACGATTCTATGGCCGAAATAAATAAGAGGAGATGCCCCCGATAGAAGAAAATTATACATCTATCTGGAAATTAGTTTATTTGCCTTAAATTTGTCGGCATTTTACTAAATGCAGAACATCCAAAATACACTTTAAAACTTGATGAAATGAAAAACTTTAACGTATTGGGCCTTTGCTTGCTACTCAGTTTGCTGACTAGCTGGACCTATGGGCAAAAAGCCACGGTAAAGGGCGTTGTTACTGATGCTAACACAAAAGAACCTTTACCCGCTACGCTTCGAATCTTGGATACTGAAGGTAAATTGGTCACTGGCGCTGGAGCCGATGTGCTTTCTGGAGAATATATGATTTCTATAGATGCCGGAACCTATAAAATGACGGTATCTTATATTGGCTTGGCGGATCAATCTTTTGATTTAGAATTAGCTACCGGAGAAACAAAAGAGATCAATGTAGAAATGAAAGAGGAGGATAACCTCCTCAAAACGGTTACTGTAACAGGCTCTAAGGCCGGAACTCAACTGGCCAAAAATACGGTCTCTATTGATGTAGTAAAACCCACCCTAGTCGATAATACCAATGCTACTAAAGTAGATGAGGTAGTTGATAAAGTTCCTGGAGTAACTGTTGTAGATGGCCAAGCGAATATCCGTGGTGGATCAGGCTATTCTTATGGTGCAGGTAGCCGCGTACTTATCCTAGTTGACGATCTTCCCTTTATGTCTGCCGATGCTGGCTTTGCTAACTGGAGAGATATCCCCGTAGAAAATATCGAGCAAATCGAGGTCCTCAAAGGGGCTGCCTCAGCGCTTTATGGCTCTTCGGCCCTAAACGGAATTATCAATATCCGTACAGCCTATGCTAAGTCTAAACCCCTAACTAAGTTCTCGCTCTTCCAAACTTCTTTTGCTAAACCTAGCAGCAGAATGATTCCCTCTGTATTTAATGCGGACTCTCTCGTGGAGGTAAATGGACTCGCTTGGTGGGCCCAAGATTCTATCTCTGCTCGCCTAACAAATGATGAAGGAGTTACTTATTATGATAGCACTTTTGCCCCCCAATGGCTAGCCGGCCCCCGTGGCTATCGCAAACCAATTGAATTTGGTGCCTCTTTGGCCCACCGTCGCAAAATCGGTAAACTCGACCTTACTCTAGGCGCAAACGGTTTCTATAAGGATTCTTATCTAGCTGGAGAATACGAACGCAAACTAAGAGCAAATGCAAATATCCGCTACCGCTTTACTGATAGCCTAAATATTGGCGCCAATGTAAACGTAAACTTTGGTAACTCTTCTTCTTTCTTCCTCTGGAATAATGTAAACTACCTGCAACTAACTCCTAGCTTTGTAGATAGCCTGTCGTTTTTTACTTATCCCGCCTCGGTTACAGAGTCTGTAACTTCTCGGATCAATGTAGATCCTTACCTCACTTACTTTGACCGCCTAGGCAATCGCCACCGCCTACAAACTCGTATCTATTATATTAGCAACGAAAATGGTAATAACCAAAGTAATAGCTCTACGCTTTATTATGGCGAATACCAATACCAAAGAACGTTCAAAAAACTACAAAATCTTAAAATGGTGGCCGGAGCTGTAGGTCAATACTCTGCAGCCCAATCAGAACTTTATGGTAACGCCGAGTACGATATCTCTAACTATGCTGCCTATGTCCAACTCGATAAGGGTTTCCTTACCGATGAGTTTGGCGATAGTAAACTCAATTTCTCTTTTGGCGCCCGTATCGAACGCAACGCAATCACAAGCCCCGACTCGATCCAAGTTTCGGTATCTCAACCCAAAATCAAAAATCCCGAACCAAGCTCTGTTGAAGCCAAACCCGTTTTCCGCGCTGGGGTAAACTACGAACTTACTCCCTTTACTTTCCTTCGCGCCTCTTGGGGACAAGGTTACCGCTATCCCACTATCGCCGAACGCTACATCACTACTTTTGTCGGTGATCCCACTGGTGTAGGCCTAGAAATTCGTGCCAATCCCGAACTAGAGTCGGAAACAGGATGGTCTGCCGAAATCGGTATCAAACAAGGCTTTATGATTGCTTCTAACTGGAAGGGCTTTGTAGATGTTTCTTTCTTCTGGACGCAGTATCAAAATATGATGGAGTTCTCTTTCGGGGGCGGAGATACTGCCGCTATCAATGATATTACGCTGCTTGGTGTAAATAACGGAACAACACCTATCTTTTTCCAATCAGCCAATATCGGCAATACTAGCATCCGTGGTGCTGAGTTTAGCGTGATGGGGACCGGAAAAATCGCTGGCGTAGATATGAACCTACTCGCTGGCTATACTTACCTAGACCCCCGCTTCCAAGATTTTGATGAACGCCAAAAATTGCTTAGCTCTAACGATACGACTAATATCCTGAAGTATCGTGCCCGTCACACGGTTAAGTTTGATGCAGAAGCCTTCTTCCTCAAAGAAAATAACCTCTCTGTCGGACTCTCTGTTAACGCTAGTAGTAGCATGCTTGCCATCGACCGCGTTTTCCAAGATCTCGTTTTCTCAGATAATGATGCTGAAATCTTTGGCCCCACCGACGCTTTCGGTATCGGCCGCTACCGCCAACATGTAAATAGTGGCGAATATGTGAACCTTAGCGCCCGTATTGGCTACCGCCACGCTTTCAAAAATGCTGAAGGTGAAGAAAAATGGGGCGCTAAGATCTCAGTCGTAGGCAAAAACTTGCTCAACCAAGAGTATACTCTACGCCCTGCTCTAGTAGGCGCTCCCGCCAATTATACTCTACGCCTAGATTTCGATTTCTAGTCTCCTCATACTAATTTTTTATAGCCTCTATTCTGCCTAAGAATAGGGGCTATTTTTTTGGGCCTCCGCTGCGGCTTCGCCTTGCGGCGCTACGTTCCGCAGCTCGCTGTTCGCTCGGCCCTGCGGCAGCAAAGCTGCCTGGGTCTGGCCTGACGGCCACTGCTGCACATCGCTAGGCCGCTCAACTGCTATGTTTTGGCTGGGCCTCCCGCTTCGGCCACCGAAAAAGGCGCAAAACCTAAGTTTTGTGCCTTTTTTATACCCAACTGTTACCAATAAGTTAAGCTGCCAACTTAATGAACTTATTCCCAAAGGCTAATGAGCTAACTTTTTCCTAGCTCGACTTAGTGTTTGACTAGCTCGAGCTAGCTTTTTTCTAGCTCGACTTAGCATTTGACTAGCTCGAGCTAACTTTTTCCTAGCTCGACTTAGTGTTTGACTAGCTCGAGCTAGCTTTTTTCTAGCTCGACTTAGCATTTGACTAGCTCGAGCTAACTTTTTCCTAGCTCGACTTAGCATTTGACTAGCTCGAGCTAACTTTTTCCTAGCTCGACTTAGCATTTGACTAGCTTGAGCTAGCTTTTTCCTAGCTCGACTTAGCGTTTGACTAGCTCGAGCTAGCTTTTTCCTAGCTCGACTTAGCATTTGACTAGCTCGAGCTAACTTTTTCCTAGCTCTTTTAGGTCTTAGGGCTGAATCCCAAGCTTGCGGGCCGCTGCAAACTGGCGGGCGGAAGCCCTTCTTTGCTTTCGTGAAGGTTTTGTTAAAGTTATTTATAGCTGAACTTATCCAAAGAGCTAGAGAGGCGGCGAAGCCGCCGGCTGAGGGGCTGTAGCAGGGCCGCCGCAGGCCGCAGGGGCAGCCCCAAAACAAAAAAAAGGAGCTGGCCTCCACAACCAACTCCTTGCTTCCAAAAATAAACAAACAAAGAAGATGAAAACAGCAAGGACTGTTTCATTTACCCTAAAGGCGATCCATCAACCTTAAAGTTTAATGGAGGCCAACTTTCCATCTTTGATCACTTTTTATACGTCTTTATTTTATTCGCTAGAATACTAAAAACATAAAAAATGAACTGGAAGCTAAAAGCTGTTGTCCAAAAAGGCATTTCCTTTTTACCGGCCCCCTTTGATCATAAAGTGAATTACCTCATGCAAAAATATGTGACCAAGGGCGTGCAGCTTTCGGATGCCTATTTTCTGGATCGTTTGGAGCATGCGCAAAAACACATAACAGCTTATCAGCAATATGCGGGTAGTTTGGAGGGCATACAAACCTTAGAATTGGGAACGGGCTGGTATCCTGTGGTACCAATTAGTCTATTTTTGGTCGGGGCGGAGCAGGTCCGCAGTTTGGACCTAAATCCCTTGACGCATCGGGCGCATTGGGAGCGTTGCCTAGAAGTATTTGTGGAAAAAGAGGTAGCAGTTCGGGCAGCTTTGCCCATTTTGGAAGAGCGCTGGGCTATTCTTCAAGTCTTGGCCAAGGATAGTCGTCACTTAGATGATGCGGCATTTTTGGCCCAGTTGCGTTTATCTTTTTTATTGGGAGATGCTCGAGAGTTGAGAGAATTTAAGGAGCAGTCTATACAGCTGATTCACTCTAATAACACCTTTGAGCATGTGCATCCAGCGGCCTTGCGGCAGATTTTGCAGCGTTTTCAGCAATTACTAGCCCCCAAGGGCTTGATGTCCCATTTTGTCGATATGTCGGACCATTTTGCGCATGCCGACCCCAATATTACCATTTATAATTTCTTACAATTTACGCCCAAACAATGGGCGCGCATAGATAATGAGGTGCAGCCACAGAACCGTTGGCGCCTGCCTCAATACTTGGCCCTTTATCAAGAGTTGGGCTTAAATCTTTTGGCCGAAGAGCATCGCCCTGGGCGGCCCGAAGAAGTAAAAACAGTGGCCATAGATAAGAGCTTCTCTCAGTTTACGGTAGTGGAGTTGGCAGTAAGTCATGTCTATTTATGGAGCAGGTAGTTGTTTTTTTCTATTGAACTTGTATCTTTAAGGAGGAACAATTTTTCTTTGTACAGACCCTTTTTTATGAAACAATATACCCTTGCTGCGCTTAGTCTATTGGCTGTTTTTGCCCTATTGCCTTTATTAGCCTTTTTTAAGCCGGAATCACTTAAAGTGAGTTTTTCTGAAATGGAATGGGTGGCTGCTAAGCAACAGGCCCAAACTGAGGGCAAACTCTATTTTGTCGATTTTGACGCTAGTTACTGCGCGGCTTGCCGAAATATGGATATATCCACCTATCAGGATAGTCGTTTGGCCAGTTATATGGGCAAAAATGTAGTGGGCTTGCGTTTAGACGTGCAAGATTTTGATGGGGTGATGTGGTCGCAAAAATATGAGGTAGAGGCTTTGCCGACTATGCTCATCTTTAATGAAGAAGGCAAATTGGTCAAGCGATTAGTAGGCTATCAATCTTCGGCGAATTTGCTCAAGGCTTTTGAGGAAGTGCGCAGCCCTAAGGCGAGTCCTTCGGTGCCTAGTACAAGCACTAAAACGCCTAAACAAAGTCCTCAACCATTAAGTGAAGAGCCTTCTTTGCCATCTGCTAAATCGATGAATAAAACCAATATGTCTCCTCAATTGTCAGGTAGTTTGTCCATCTTTGAGCAGGGGGTTCAGCCTACAGGCAAGGGGTTATTTGAGGTAACACTCAAACGGAAAAAATCGGAAGGATTTGCTTTGCAGATGGGGGTGTATAAAGAAGTGAATTATTGGACCTTAGAGGCGGAAGCCTTGCAGAAGAAATTGCCAGGCCATAAAATATTAATGCATGTTGATGAGCTTCGGGGCAAAACAGTCTATCAATTATTGTTAGGTGATTTTGAAAGCCAGGCGGCTGCCGAGCGTTTTCAGAAAGTATTGCAGCAAAAAAATATGCGTACGGGCTTGATTAAAGATTTGCGTTATTTTAAATAGGTCCTTAGGCGATAAAATAATATCTTCTCCTCCGCAGCTCATAGGCTGTGGGGGAGTTTTTTAGTTTTGGGCGTTAGCCTAGGGCCGAAGGCCCTAAATGGCCCAGCGCTGCGCAGCCGTGGCCCAAAGGGCCAGACCAAAGCCCGCAGGGCTGCAGGGCCGAGCGAACAGCGAGCGGCGCAGCATAGCGGCGGCCGCCCCCTTAAAAAGGGTGGCCGCGGGCCCCAAAAGGAACAACATAAACGGAAATAAAAACGAGATGCAATTACTAACAAACATTGGCTGCATTTGGCAGCAGGCGCAGGAGTTACCCGCTTTGCGTCGAGGAGCAGAGTTGGCCAAATTACCTTATTTAAGAGATGCCTACATGCTATTGGATGGAGATCGGATTGTAGAATTTGGGCCCATGTCTGATTGTCCAGCAACGGCAGGCTATACCGTGTATGATACTCAGGGGCGGGATATATTTCCGAGTTTTTGCGATTCACATAGTCATTTAGTATTTGCAGCCCCTCGGCAAGAGGAATTTGTCTATCGGATTCAAGGATTGAGTTATCATGAAATAGCGGCCAAGGGGGGCGGCATTCTTAACTCTGCTAAGCGCTTGCAAGCGATGCCCGAGGAGCAGCTTTTGGCCGAGGCCAAAAAGCGTTTGCTGGCTCTTTTGCGATTGGGAACGGGAGCTTTGGAGATCAAAAGTGGTTATGGGTTGACCTATGAGGCCGAGCTAAAAATGCTGCGAGTTATTAAGGCGCTCAAAGCCTGGGCACCCATTCCAATTAAGGCTACTTTTTTGGGTGCGCATGCTTTACCCCCCGAATATAAAGAGAATCGAGCGGCTTATATGGACCTATTAATAGAGCAGTTGTTGCCCAAAATCGCAGAAGAGGGCTTGGCCGATTATATCGATGTATTTTGTGAGAAAGGCTTTTTTAGTTTAGAGGAAGCGCAGCGGATTATGGAAGCAGGCAAGGCCTATGGGTTGCCAGCCAAAATACATTGCAATCAGTTCAACTCTATGGGAGCCATTGAGGCAGCTATTGCTGCAGGAGCTCGTTCTGTAGACCATTTAGAAGTACTAAATGCCGAAGAGATGAAAGCTTTGGGCCAAGCTGATACCCTTGCTTGTTTGTTGCCAACAGCTCCCTTCTTTTTAAATGATGAGCATCGGACGCCCGCTAGGAAATTAATTGAGTCGGGAGCAGCCGTAGTTTTGGCCAGTGATTATAATCCAGGCACCACTCCTTCAGGCCGTATGGCCTTTGTTTGTTCCTTGGCCTGTATCCAGTTGCGGATGCTGCCCGAAGAGGCCATTAATGCCGCTTCTTTGCATGGGGCTTATGCTATGGATTTAGAACAGGAATTGGGCTGTATTCGGCCAGGTGCCAAAGCCAATTTTTTCTTAACAGAGGCCTTGCCTAGCTTAGCCTATTTACCTTATAGTTTTGGTTCGGATCTTATTGAGGCCGTCTTTTTGAATGGAAAATTACATTGGGAAAAACAAGCCTTAGACTAAGGCGAAAATGCGATGCAGTCATTAGGTTATTAGACCTAACTCTTTTTATATGAAAGGAGTTAGGTTTTTTTGATGTATATACAACAAATTTGCGATTTGATTGTATATATTGTCGTTCTAATCAACAGCTACTTATTTAAATCAATAACTTATGAAAAACTGGATGATGGCCTTGGGCCTATTAATGACCTTGTTTGTCGGGCCAAAAATATGGGCGCAGGCCGAAGAATTACCCAAGGTCTACAACAATTTGGATCTCGCTATAGGGGCGGGTTCTGCCTCGGAGAGTACGCTTTATTTGAGTGCACTTTCTTTTCAGCGAGAGCATGCCCTGCTTAAAAATCGGCGATTATTATTGGGCTATGGCCTTCGGTTTTCGGCCTTTGGAGCCTCCGACCAATTGTTGTACACCACGGCACCCTATAAGCTCACCAAAGATGATTTGATTGATAGTATGTTGGTGGATCAGCCCTTTAGTGCTGCTTTGGCTGCCTCTTTGCATATTGGTTATTTGATTACGCCCAAACTCAAGGCGGGATTTAATATTGATGCCCTCGGTTTTGGTTTTGGCAAAGAAACAACAGGCATTTTCACGAGCAGTGATAATAATAATCAGTACGCCATTAATCAAACTGGTCGCCCTACTACGGCTTCTGTCTTGCTCATTGGCGACAATGACATTGGGCAATTGGTTTCAGAGTTTTATGTTGCCTATGCACTAAATGAAAAAATGGGGCTTCGTGCTGGCCTCAATATGACCTTTGTCGAATTTCAGTCTGATGAAAAACTGACCCATGATAACGACCGTTTTCGCCATAAGGCCATCTTAGGATTTTTGGCCTTTTATTATCGTCCCTTTTAATTTGTTTTACCTCCAAATTTAATTGCTATGAAACAACTATGTTTAAGTCTGAGCATGCTGCTCTTCGCTACAATCTTAACAGCTCAATCGACTGTTACATTTAAAATTAAGAACGCGGGCTTTACCGTGCCAGGTTCTTTTGCCGATTTCAAAACGTCCATTAAATATGATAAAAAGCTTCCTCGCCAAAGTGCTTTTAGCGGAACGGTTCAGGTTAAATCTATAGATACAGATAATAAAGCTAGAGATAAGCATTTGCGCAATGAAGATTTTTTTGAAGTAGATACTTACCCCGAAATGACCTTTCAGTCAACGGCCGTTACAGTGGTTTCTGCCAAGCAGCTAAAAGTGGCGGGTAACCTTAAAATTAAAAAGACGACTAAAAAGGTCGTTTTTGATGTAATGATTAGCGAGAAGAATGGCAAAACAGTTTTTGATACCGAGCTGCAGATTAACCGAAGAGATTTTGAGGTGGGAGGCAGTAGCTGGACGCTCGCCAATAAGTTGACGCTCTTTCTACACATAGAGGAATAAACTTGCGCCAAGGCCCTAGGAAAACCCTAGGGCCTTTTCTATTTTGGGGAGGCGCTAAAAAAGGCTTATTTTGTAAAAAAATAAGTTATGAGAATATTGACTATGGGATCAAATTTTACCCAATACCTATTTTTATTGATTGTCCTTTTGACCACAAATGCTACACTTGTTGCCCAAGAGGAACCAACCGAAGATGGACTAGAGGGCGGGCTTTATTATGGCGTTTATGGAGGCGGGACAGTAGCTAGCCAAAACTGGAATAATTTTCAGCGAAATGCCTTAATGGCTTATCATACAGGCTTTTTTGTAGAAAGCTTGGACCCAGGTTCTGCCGGACAGCAAACTTCTTATCTCTTTGCCTTAGGGTACCACAAAAAAGGCAGTAGTTTCCGCAATATGTTTGTGGGCGGTAGCAGGGTCCCCGCCAATGAGTTTCACAATCTGACTCTTTTAGGCGCCTTCAAAAAGAATTATGTAAGTGGACCAGAAAATCGTGACCGACTTTATTTTTTATTGGGCCTACGAGCCGAATATACCATGAATTATCAGTTGGTGGGCTTTGGCGTAGAAGGGGTGAATCGAGCGCTTTTGGGCGTGAAAATAGCCGGCGGCTATGATTTGCGCATACCCGATTCAAACTTGGGCATTCGCTTAGAGGCGAGCGTTAGCCCCGATGTCACTCGACAAGTTTTTGTGCCCGCAGGCTATTCAACAGGGATGAATGACCAAAATGGCAACCCTATTCTCAGCCAAGAACAAAAGGTGTACAACATCATTTTTGAGGTTTCTGCCGCTGTATTTATTATGCAGTAAATCATTTGGGGCCCGCGGCCAGCAAGCTGGCCGCCGCTATGCTGCGGGGCTCACAG
>Ga0193958_1000130_pt1 | contig 33543 bp, 33 predicted proteins | sample FB_1_MG_FD_140320 | JGI IMG/M metagenome (GOLD analysis project Ga0193958, IMG submission 140320) | Microbial mat bacterial communities from the Broadkill River, Lewes, Delaware, United States - FB_1_MG | ecosystem: Environmental > Aquatic > Freshwater > River > Microbial mats | place: USA... | reverse complement strand
TGACTGTTGCAAAGTGATGGAAGACTGAAGCACTGGCCAATAAGGACATTAATGGATACCAAAACTCTGATTCCTACACGTAAACTGATCAAAGTTCAATAATATTTAAGTCCGATTGCCCTAGATATTCAGTGGTGTGTCCGTCTGAAACTTCACAAGTAAGGTATACTGTGCGCCAATTTAACCAAATGGTTCATTATGAAACTTCTAGTCAGAAACCTTGCGCGTACCACTACCGAAAAAGAAATCCACGAACTATTCGCCGCTCACGGAACGGTTGAAAGCTGTGATTTGGTGCTAGATAAAGCAACCGGCCAATCAAAGGGCTTTGCTTTTGTAGAAATGCCCGATGAAACTGAAGCCCAAACAGCTTTGAAAGCGCTGCACGAAAGTAAAGTGGCTAAAAGTAAAATTCGGGTGAAAGAAGCGCAATAAGCCAAGCTTACCTGCCAAGAAGTCAGCATCCCACTGCTGACTCCTGACATTGCTTGCGGCTGTTAAGCCTTAGCAACCGTTTCCGGCTTAACCTTACTCTCCGCTGCTGCCAACTTCGGCATACGATGCAAGCGGTCATGAATGGCATGGTGCACAAATGACAGCTTGGTACGCACTGGCTCAGTCAGCACAAACGGATAAGCGTCATTCATTCCCATACTGCGATTCAATGAGTTCAGAATCACCGAGAAGTCTATCCAGGTATCCAGAATGCTGGTGATCGAAGTTTGCCCGGAAAAGAAATAAGCATCTTGCGGCAAACTTAAGTCTTCAACTTCTTCAGTTTCCTCTGCATTGGCGGACGTTGAGCCAGTAATCGAAAAGTTCTTGGCCGTCTCAAGCGTATCCATAATGTGCATATAATGCGCCCACGTTTCAGCCCAATCTTCATAAGGGTGCATAGTGGCGTATTCGCTGATAAACGACTCGCGCCAGTTTTTAGGTGCGCCCTCTTTGTAGTGTCGATCAAGCGCATCTTGGTAGCTTAGCTCATCATCACCAAAATACTGTTTGCATAGGGCATGCTTTTCAGGCGAACCTAAAATTAACTTCTCAAAATAATAATGCCCGAGTTCATGGCGGAAATGCCCGAGCAAAGTGCGGTAGCGCTCACCCATGGCCAGCTTAGTATGGGAACGAGCTACGTCATTCGCTTCAGCCAGATTAATGGTGATATGGCCACTGCTATGACCAGTAAATACCGGCTCCTGATCTTCTAAGCGGCTAATAAAGTTATCATTCACATCACGATCGGTGGTAAACGAAAAACTCAAACCGCCCTTCGCATCTTCATTAAAATTACGCAGCGGTAGTGATAATGCTTTCAGTGTATAAATTGCGCGTCGCTTAGCGACTTCCATTTTTTTCCACAATGGGATGTGCTCAACCACGGTGAGATCTGGAATCGTTTTATTAAAGCGACAAGCGAAACACAGCACTTCATCTTCGTCTTCAACCGGCACAAAGGTATCCAGATTGACCATGCCATTACAGACTTTGTATTCCGCATGGTTGTCACATTTTTGATAATGAACGTCTGGCTTCGAGTCTTTGTAATAGTGCCCACTTTCTTCATCTAAATTATACGGCTCTACTTTATCGAACCAGTCATCAAGCCCCACTGTTCTATCGCAGGCAAGACAATGGCTGCTTTCAAAAAATAAAATCTGCTCATCTGGACAAGTACATTTAAATGTTTTCATAGGTATATATTCGATCCAAAAAAAAGAGAGTGGATAATTGGCTGAGGGGCATTATATAGGTGTGGTGCGGGAGTGGGCAAAAAATATCAGTTTAAGGTGACTTTGCAGGTTTTAAACCGGCTGAATCCAATACTATTTGCTGACCGCTTTGCAGCGCGTCTAAATTCAATTGCGGCATCACATAGTAAGGCACATCGTACTCTCTGGCGATAATTGCCGAGTGTGATAAGCGGCTACCCCGAGTTACCACAATACCCTTACAGTGGCGAATCAAGCCCACCCAACGGTTATCAAAATACGGTGTGATCAGAATGCAGCCAGCCGGAATATCATTAACCACAGAAGGGTTTTCAATGATATATACCGGCCCTTCTACTGTTTTGCTTGAGGCTAGTGATTGAACATCGCCGCTCTCTTCTGCAGACAATAATGCAAAGTCATATAAGGCATAAGGTGCTTGTTGATGCTGACGTGACTTTCCAGACTGATAATCACCGGCTTGATACTCACGCCACGTGCAGAACAATTTGTAGTTATCAGCGTTTGAGTTTTGCTGGGACGGATTATGCAGATCTGTTTTATCATTAGCCCGTTGGGCGGCTTGTCGCAGCTCACGTTTAAGCTTATTCAGCTCAAATAGGAACAGTGCCCGCCCCCAGCGATTAAGCTCATTCCAAGAATTAAGTTTATCGGGCTTCTCAATGGCTAACTCAGTCACCCAAGCCAGTTCGTAAGCATGTGGCGAGTCAGATGCAGAACTCCCTTCTAAACTTTCTCTGCCTGCTCCTGCGCTACAAATATTCGCCGCAATCCAATAACGGAATAACTGCAATAGTATGTCATAAGAAAATGCCGCTGAATGATCGTATTCACTCATGGCACGCTGGGCTTCCTGCTGAATCTTGGCTTGGTGCATGCCTCGCTGAAAACCACCGAATAACGTCAGCTTATAAAACGATTGCTCGCGACTAGGATCAACCAAAACCGTCCCATCGGGTGTATAGCACATAAAATCGACTGCTTTCGCTTTGCATCCCAGTAAATGAAGGGTTGGAACTGAGTCGGTATAAAGCTGCTGCAGCAAACTAAAGGACAGTGGTGATAATCGACCCAAGCTCTCAGAGAGTGCCGTAAATTGCCAAGCTTCACTCAAGTCAGTTGACGTTATCGCATGATCAATACCATGCCCGTTCCAGTCATTGAGTGAATTCACCTCAGCCTTTGAGTAAGGTAACACTGACCCGACAAAATGCGTCTGCGGCCTGACCTGAAGCACCACCACACAGTGCTTTTGTCTGTTATAAGCCCACTCACAGTCAACCGGAAAATCATAAATGCTACGCAACTGATTGCATAAAGAAGCCAGCTCAGATTTAAGGTGACTTAAGGTATCAAGCAAAGGCAAAGGATCAGCATACTGCGTATCAACGCAGAGCACGGCACTATGGCTATCGCCTCCCTCAACCACCCGCTTCACTCCCGAGTCGGAATATTCAATATAGACGTAATCAGTGAAAAAGCTCCAAGGGCTAAACAACACCCCGCCAACTGTATGCTCAATATATTCCTGCAAAATTAACTGGGGATGAGAGGTTGACTGCAGTGAGTCGAGCACTGCCTGATTGGCTTGCTGCGCTTGAATAATTGTCTCTGCAACAAGCTCTCTCGCTACCGCAGCAGAGCTCCAAAAATGTCCCGCCAATGAATGCTCAATGTTATCTTCACACTCAACCGCACTTCTCACAATAAAGCGGCTATCCGCGGAGGCGTTCAAAAACTGCTCAATATCAGCCTGAGAGTGCTCGCCATCAAGCAATAAACTACGAGGTACGGTTAAGCCCGCACGCTCAGCCTGCTTCAATGTGGCGTATTTAGCAGGCACACCGTTAACCGGCACCGGTTGCACACCCTGCAAATCACCTCGCTCAGTCAAAGAACTGGCTCATGTGCTTGCCCGTTTCATCATAAACACCCAATACCTTGCCGCCATTATGCTCAATTAACCAAGCCAAATTGGTACTGTGGAAACAGCCGCCATAGGTATTACACGCCAGCAAAACGGGTTGCAGCTTGGATGCAGCCATCACCGGCTTCAAATAACTACTCGCCGCCGTTTCATAAGGCAGCTGGATCACATTAGGAATGCCCTTAATCGCTTGGCTGCCTTCAGCATCAACCTGCACTTTCATTCCAGTCGCCTTACGCGCTTCTTGCTTACTCAACAACCAACGCGACTTGGCTTTGTATTCCGGATTACCCCGAACCGCAAAACCCTGCTTACTCCAAGCCGACAGTCCACCTTGCAAAAAAGTCACCTGCTTAATACCCATATTTTGGATTAAACTCGCTCCAAGATAGCCACGCAGCCCCGAATGACACAGCACAATAATCACCGCATCCTCCGGAATATCTTTTGGCAGCAGATTACTAATCAGATCACCATAGCGAGCCACGCCATGCGACTGAATACCAAACCGCGAGCGCTCATATTCCTCACGAATATCCAGCACATAGATATGCTTGTTTTGCGTATTGATTAAGTCATTCAGCGCCTTGGGAGAAAATGACTGCACTGTTCCAAATTTCAGCGGCTCCAACCCTCGGCTTTGGCGGGCGAGGTTTAGTTCCTTCTGCATTTCGAGTTCAGTTTTCAGCAACCACTCGCGAATCCAGTCGTTCTCTTCACGCTTGATGAGTGTGCTGATTGGGATTAGCTCGCCGCGAACTAAGGTGTTTGCAGTATTTGCTTTGGCCACCTGAGGCGCGAGCATAAGCCAGACAAGGCCTACAAAGACAATTGCCAGAGCACTATAAAAAGCGGTCCGTTTCCAACCCACGATGTAATGACCAAAAAACTGCCGCATGCTAAATATCGCGCCACCAATAAACACAGAGGCCACACCTAAAAACTGCAATAAGGATTGCCAGATGGAAATCACCGCATCAGGTGGTGGAATGGCATGTGCAGAGGTGCTAATGAGTAATGCACTCAGCCCGATTAGTATTGCTTTTTTACGCATGGCTTCCTCGAATTCAATTGTTATTAGGTATTGACCGTCTTCAGCCGAGTATGTTCGATTTGAAAGCTACGACACCGCCTTTAACAGTCCGGAAAAGTCACTTAGTTGTTCGCTATCAAGCGGCTTAAATAATGCAGCAGAAGCATGATTGAATGAGACCTGCGCATCCTTATAAATCTGCTTTCCGGTCTCTGAAATCGTCACCAAACTAACTCTGGCATCGCGAGGGTTCTCTTCCTTTTGGACAAGACCAATCTTTTCCATTGGGTTAAGCAGTCGCGTAATGCCGGATGGGCTTAAACCCACCCGCTCCGCAAGGTCGCTGCGGCGCATCTTTTGAGTGGGGGCAATGAATAGCTGATTTAGAACGAGGTATTCAGATAAGCCGATGCCATGCACAGACAATGCACCGCCGACCTGCTTCTGGATTTTGCTTTGGAGGTTGATGATGTTTATCATCAGCTCGCTTTCTGTGTTTTCTGACATGGTTATCTCTTTTGCTTTGTGTTTGAGTGCGCAAGTATTATCTTAAATACTTCACTTGTCAAACATATTGCAACTACCTGCCCACATAAAACCGATAATGCTTACTCGTCCAATAATTTATTCCGTACCTGTAACTGCAGCGAATCAGACAACCTCAGCCCGTTTTCCATAGCCTTATCCAGCAAGCTAACCGCCTCTTCGCGTTCTATAATTTTGCTCCGACAAGCCTGAATTAATAAGCCTGCAAAGCCAGTGACTTTAATACCAAGCTGTTGCGCAACCTGACGCCCTTTTCGCTCATCAATAATCAACGGCAACTGCTTGATCATGGCCAGCTCAATCGCATTGGCCTCACCATCATCCAAAACCAACAGTAATGACTTTAGCCGACTTGTTTTGGGCACGTCCAAGATTTCAAAACAACTCATTGTTTCAAACGTTTTGAATATATCCGGAGAACCTACGGCAATTTCATCCAACACCACTCGTGGAATTATTACACGCTTAAACAAACGGCAAAGCAGATCTAAGGCTTCGAGCTTTTCTAGAACAATTAAGCTCGTTGTATCGCTAACAATGATCATTATGAAGCCGGAAACAGATCATCGAGGGTTTGCAAGTCCTCAGCCAAATCATAATCAGCAAAAGGGATATTTAGCTCCCCTAAAAATGCCAGCGTCTCATGCTTATTTTTACCCAAAGTCTTTGCCAGCTGGCCCAAACTGATATTCCCCTCTTTAAATGCGGTAAGCGCCATCCAGGTTTTAAGGCCATTTTCCATTAGCTTATCGCTGAACGGCAAAGCAACACCAAGTGGCTCACCTCTTCTCGTGATGAGCGCATAACTATCGCCCAGTAACATTTTACTCAGCTTGCCGGGATTTGTTTGAAGCTCTTTTATGCCGATAACATTCATGATTATTTACCTAAGTACTACGTAAAGGGTGTACTTGAATTAAATTAGCACCAAAGCACCCCAAGCTCAACTGTATTCAACAATCATATTAAGGCTGTTTTATCCCTTCCCTTACTTTCTGCTATCGTCATTTCAGGAGACCAATAACCATGCGCTATCTATCATTCATATTTCTTCTGGTAATCTCTATGACGCTATCAGCAGCTGAGCAATCCGCCAGACAAGCCCTTGCCGAATTCGCATGGCAAAAGCGCCAGTTAGTCGTATTCACGCCAAGCCAGAAAAACGAAGCTTTTAAACACTTTCAGGCATTCAATACGGAATACGCTGAGGATTTCGCCGAGCGCAAATTACAGGTATGGACAATCGAGGCAGGCAAGCCGGTACTACTGGAAGGCAAACAGAAAAGCCGCGTCACCGCAAAAGCATTTTACGATCGCTTTGCGGTGAAAACTGGCGAGTTTCGGGTGATTTTGATCGGCTATGATCAGGGTGAAAAGCTGCGCCAGCGGGCATTTAATATCGACGACTTACTGGGCGAGATTGATCAAATGCCCATGCGTCGACAAGAGATCAGGTCTCAGGATTGATGCTTGTCCGCACGTGCTTGATGCAGCTTTTTGTAGCTGTCGATTAGGCGCAGATGGCGATCCAAACCTTCCAGTTTCATGCTGGTTGGTGTGAGGCCATGGAAGCGGATTTCACCATTCACTGAGCCAACCACATCAGCCATCGTTGCTTCGCCAAACATGCGCTTAAAGTTGCCAATGAAATCATCAAGCTCCAGCTCATCGTCCAACGTCACTTCAAGCACGGCATTGACCGCCTGATAAAACAAGCCACGCTCAACCGTATTATCATTGAACTGCAAGAAGCCACCTACCAACTCGATCGCTTCCTCAAGCTCACCGACCGCTAAGCAAATCAGGATTTTCAACTCAAGAATCGTTAGCTGACCCCACACCGTATTTTCATCAAACTCAATACCAATCAGCGTTTTGATGTCGGTGTAATTATCCAGCTCGCTTTCTTCCAAGCGCTCATATAAAGCCACCAGCGCATCTTCGCTTAGCGCATGGATATTCAAAATATCTTCGCGGTAGTTCAGCGCTTTATTGGTGTTATCCCAGATCAAATCTTCAACCGGATACACTTCAGAATAATCCGGCACCAGAATGCGGCAAGCGGTCGCGCCAAGATTATCAAACACAGCCATGTAAGATTCTTTGCCCATCGCCTCTAAAATACCAAACAAGCACTGGCTTTCTTCTTCGTTGGTGCCGGAAAAATCCCATTCGCAGAAATCATAATCATGCTTAGCACTAAAGAAGCGCCATGAAATAACCCCCGTCGAATCAATAAAGTGCTCAACAAAGTTCTCAGGCTCAGAAACCGCTGCGCTATTAAACGTCGGCTTGGGCACATCATTTAAGCCTTCAAAGCTGCGACCCTGCAATAGCTCAGTCAAGCTACGCTCCAGCGCCACTTCAAAACTAGGATGACCACCGAAAGAGGCAAACACGCCACCGGTTCTCGGGTTCATCAGCGTCACGCACATCACGGGGAACTGACCGCCTAAGGATGCATCTTTGACCACGACCGGAAAACCCTGCTCTTCAAGCGCCTGAATGCCCGCTAAAATGCTTGGGTACTTATCCAGCACCGCTTGTGGCACGTCTGGCAGTACAATTTCTTGCTCGATAATCTGGCGCTTTACCGCACGTTCAAAAATCTCCGACAAGCATTGCACCTGCGCTTCGGCCAAATTATTACCCGCACTCATGCCATTACTTAAGAATAAATTCTCAATCAGGTTAGAGGGGAAATACACGGTTTCGCCATCGGATTGGCGCACATACGGAATCGAGCAAATACCACGCGCCACATTACCGGAGTTGGTATCAATTAAGTGTGAACCACGCAGCTCGCCATCTGGGTTGTAAATACCGAGGCAATACGCATCCAAAATATCTTGCGGCAAGGCATCATCTGTACCGGGTTTAAACCACTGCTCCGTTGGATAATGCACGAAATCAGCATTGGCAATCTCTTCACCAAAGTACTGATCGTTATAAAAGAAGTTACAGTTCAGGCGCTCAATAAACTCACCCAAAGCCGAGCACAACGCACTTTCTTTGGTCGCACCCTTCCCGTTGGTAAAGCACATTGGCGAAGCGGCATCACGGATATGCAATGACCACACATTCGGCACAATATTGCGCCAGGAGGCGATCTCGATTTTCATGCCAAGGTCGGCCAGAATACCGGTCATATTGGCAATGGTTTTCTCAAGCGGCAAGTCTTTACCTAAGATAAAGGTACTGGCGTCGCTATCAGGCGTGCTCATCAGCATCGCTTGCGCATCTTCATCCAGACTTTTAACGGTCTCGATTTTAAACTCAGGCCCGGTCTGAACCACTTTTTTCACGGTACAGCGATCGATCGATCTTAGGATGCCTTCACGGTCTTTCTCAGAAATGCCGTCCGGCAACTCCACCTGAATCTGGAAAATCTGGTTATAACGATTCTCAGGATCAACGATATTGTTCTGCGATAAGCGAATATTTTCCGTAGGAATATCACGCGCTAGGCAGTACACCTTCACAAAATAGGCAGCACACAAGGCGGATGAGGCTAGGAAATAGTCAAAAGGACCGGGCGCAGAGCCATCACCTTTGTAACGAATTGGTTGGTCAGCGATGACAGTAAAATCATCAAACTTAGCTTCAAGTCGGAGATTATCGAGAAAATTAACGTTGATTTGCATTACTTATATCCAGAGTCTTGTGTGCGGTCGACCGGCAGGCCGTAATCGCGGTGATTATCTGTTTTTTCGGGCGATTAGTCTCGGGCATTTTCAAAATTTCATGAAATACGTTTTTTAAAGGACACGACGTCGACAGAAGCACGTACAAAACAAGTATTAAAAATACACACATTTATACGAAAACGACCTTCAATCACTACCAAATAACCACTAATTGCTTGTTACCCTCCAATCGATTGTAAATTATTATGCCAGACCTTATAGTCAAAGCCCGCTGGCGAAACATAAGGGTATCTATCAATGAAAAGAAAGTTCATAGGCTTATTGTCCATGTCAACATGCTTGCTTCTGGCCTCACCGGTTTTAAGTGCAGCTGACTTTCAATGCTACAGAGCCGCAAAAGCTGGAAGCTGGGTAAAGAGCAGAATCCCAAAAGGCAACTGGGGTCCTCAACACAACACCTCAAAATGGTCATACGCCCCCATCCCTGGGAAAGATATTTTCAGACACAGAAACGGAAATAGAACAGTCGGTACACGCTGCAAGGGTGTTGGCTATAACTACGGCGAGCATAAGGTTGATTTCCAAGGAAATCAGGATTGGTGTGCAACCTATAGTGGTGGCTGGGGAGCGGCAGCAACCCAACCGAACTGCCCTCAGGGCTATGCGCTAACTGCTAATAAGCAACGCTGCACAAGAGCCGCAAAACCAGGTGCTTGGGTGAAAACAAGACAACCACAAGGAAACTGGAGCCCTATACATAACACCTCAAAATGGAGCTACGCCGCAATTCCTGGTGGTGATATATACAGACATAGAAATGGTAATAGAACGGTTGGAACAAGATGTTCAGGCCCCGGCTACAACCATGGCACGCTCAAAGTAGACCTTGTTGGATATCAAGACTGGTGTGCTAATTGGTCTCCGGGCGTTGCTGCTCACACGACAAATGCCAGCTGCCCCGCAAACTTTAGATTACAAATGGCAGGAGGGGTAATAAGAACACCCGCAATCCGAGCACCTGCTGCCGCAATCAGAAAGCCAATCAACTAATCACTGATATTACCTGAATAACTATTACGGGCTAGTAATTACCAGCCCGTAATAGTTAGCCTCTGTTGTAAGCCTTACGCGCAAACACCTCTTCAACCATCGGCGCAAAAAACTCTAACGGCTTACTGTCATAGTCCGGATCAAAACTGCTCTGATCCCAGTTTTCACAAAAGTCGACAGCTGCCTGATAATAAGGGCTATCCCGATACTTATCCCGCTCATTCGGGTTCCACCCATCATAATGATGCGCATAATAAATCATCTGAAATGCCCCGTGATGTTCCACCACCCACGTCACATCTTCGCGCACAAAAGGCCGAATCACTTCTGCAGCAAAGCGATCATGATTTTGTGGCGCTAAGCCATCGCCAATATCATGCAGCAAGGCACCAACAATCCAGTCAATATCCGCCTGATCACGCCATGCTCGGGTGGCTGATTGCAGCGCATGTTCTAAACGACTCACTTTATAACCGGCAAGGCTTTCTTCACCTTGCGCTGCCAACGCCTTGAGTATTCGCTTTGCAGTGTCGTCACGGTATGGCTTCTCCAAAACTTCCAGATAGTCGTAATCCTGTTTCGTTCCGTGCTTCATCTCGGTAAAACTTACAGTTTTCATGTGTATTCCATTTAAAACGGCTTAGTCGGTACATTAGAGTATTCCAAATAACCGACAGAATGTAGGGCTTTGGGAGTATTATTAATATAAGTGAAGAATAGATTGGCTAATATCGGAGTGGGCCTCCGGTGATAGCTTAAAAAAAAGGGGACGCTATGATGTCAAATAATAGTTTGGGATTAGCCGTGGTATTGGGGCTATCAATGACCTCGCAAATGGCTTTTGCAAAAATCGCAGATCCACTCCCATGCGATGCCGCTTCAAACGCCAGTAAACCACAGCCAGATGCGAGGCATTGGTCGAGTGACAAGCTCAAGGTGTACACCATCGGTGGCAATACTAATGGCTTGGGCTATCAAGAGTCAGGCTTTGAAAAGGCCGTTCTGGATAAAGGGATGCGCCTGACGCTACTTAACGGGCCAGAAGATTTCGCATTTACCGGTGCCGATGGCCCGGGTACCGCCGCAGCAAGTGTTGGCGTGTTTAAGAACGGAACACTCACCTACGACAGCAGCTTTATCACCACCAACCGCGCCGAGTTTCGTACCACCAAAGCCGATGCTTTTATTTCAGGTAATGATGGCACAGGTGTTTTTATCTTTCCGGAGCAAGGCCCGAAAGCAGGCGACGTTTACACCGTCTCCATTACATTCAATGAGCCGGTTACCGCTTTTAGCTTCGACCTTGTTGATATTTTTGACACGCTAAAAGATAACAACCCCACCCTGCGCTATGAGATTCATGCGGATGAGCACGTGGTTGTATACATCGATGGCCACTTGCTGGGAGATGATAAAACAGGACAACTTAACCTATTTGATAGCGAGCACAACTTTAAAGGGACGATGCTTTCTGGTCACAATATCGAAAACACGATTGGAATTATTCCTGCAAAGCCGATCAGTCAAGTCATGATCAAGCACAGCGTATTGAGTCGCAGCGTGATGGCATCAGCCCGAGACCCGCATGGCATTGACCGTTTCGCCTATAGTACGGAAACGAGTAATTGCCTGTAACTGAGGATTTACACGCTGTCGATTTAAGATACTATTCAGTTTCGTTTGGATCATCCCAAAAATTCAATTAAAGCTAGTAATTAAATTCTCAGTGGACAGTGTGTGATGGCGATTTTACTTAACAACAACAGTGCTTCCGGAAATGCCGAATGGCAAAAAGCGCTGGCTAGCCAGTTACCAGGTATGCCCGTTTATACCTACCCAAATATTCCAGATCCGGAGGCCGTTCGATATGCGCTGGTGTGGAATCACCCCAAAGGCGACTTGAAACGCTATCCCAATTTACGCAGTATTTTGTCGTTGGGCGCTGGCATGGAGCACTTACTAAGCGACCCCGAGCTACCGGAAGTGCCATTAGTATCGCTCGGCGACCCTGCAATGGCGCGGGAAATGTCGAACTATGCTTTGTACTGGGTGATGAATGCGCATCGCCATTACCCCCAATATCGCAACCAACAAAACAATCAATACTGGCAACCACTGGATGTAACTCCTGCCGAGCGATTTAACGTCGTCGTCTTAGGACTGGGGCGGATCGCCTGTGAAGTAGCGCGTACTGTGCAGCAAGCGGGCTTCGATGTGAAAGCCTGGGACTTTAAACCCAAATCGGCTGAAGGTATTGATACCTACTCTAGCACGGAGGCGCTACCGGCCTTACTCAAGCCGGTTGATGTGGTTATCTGTTGCTTGGCTCTGAATAGTCGCAGCGAGCAGCTGATCAATGCCGCATTCCTCAAGCTTATGCCACGTAAAAGTCATCTGGTGAATATTAGCCGTGGTGCGATCGTAGATGAAAATGCCTTGCTGCAAGCACTGGATAAAGTACAAATTAGCAGTGCCGCCTTGGATGTATTCAGCGCTGAGCCATTGCCGAAAGAAAGTCGCTTATGGCGTCATCCGAAGGTAGCCATTACGCCGCATATTGCAGGACCAACTCAGCCAGAAACAGCAGTTAAAGTGATTGCCACGAATATTCTGCGTATGGAACAGGGAGAGTTGCCAGAGCCTGTATTTGATCGCAGCCGAGGCATGTAATTGGCCGCGCTGACTAGTTTGAAAGTGCATTTTTTGAACTGGTCAGCGCTCACATAGCTTCAACAATTCAGCAATCGATGATGGTCGTGTCAGGGCTCTATGCCAGTTCTGATGGAGCCTCAATGCGACGTTTAAGTGGTACAATTCGTTTCGTTGATGAAGCCTCAGACTGATACTCATCAAAGAACACGCACTTACCGCCTGATTGTTTTGCCTTGTACATCAACTTATCCGCGCAGCTAATTAAGTCATCCAGGTTTTTATTAGCCTGTTTTGGCTGATAACAACAAGCTCCAATACTCGCGCTAATCTGGTGTTTCTGCTGACCATCCGTTATAGGCTGCTCAATAAGATTCAGCAAGCCTCTGGCAGATTGATAGGTCTTTTCTAAGCAGAGCTCACCGCTAAGACGTAATAAGACCACGATCTCATCACCACCAATTCTGATTGCATCGCCATCATCAGCCAAAGATCTCTCCATTCGCTGGGCAATAGTCGCTAACACCAAATCTCCGGATTTGTGCCCATAGCGATCATTAACTGCCTTAAAGCCGTCTAAGTCTAAATACAACAGCATAAAACGCTGCTGCTTTTGGTCTGCATCATCCACATATTGAGCAAATAACGTATCCAGATAACTGCGATTATAAAGGCCTGTCAAAGGGTCATGCGTGGCGGCATAAATCGCCTGTAATTCGGAGGCCTTGGTGTGATCTCTAAATTGCAGCAAGGCTAATAATGCAAGCGTTAAAACAATACTGACGGCAAGCGCCATTCCAATCATAAAGCCGATATGGGCGTAGTCAGGATTGCGTCCAAGAAATGGGTAATTCAACCAGTGAATGCCTACCGCAAAGAACAGTACAGCGGCGGTCGTGATACTTTTTTTGTTAAATTTGGCTCTGAAAATCAAAATAGCAGGATAGATAAAGACTGCCGATGCGGTGGCTGCAAACAGGAAAACAGCGAGGGATTCCATCCCCGCGAGGAGCAGCGTACACAACACCGTAATGATCACTACGGGCGCGAGTATCCACCGCTTAAGTTTGATGGGGACTCCCACAAACAATAAGGTGCCAATCACGATTGCCTGATCAACAATGGTCTGCAAACTAAAAAAGGCCATATCGGCCTCAATGGTTTTTTCAGAGCCATAAAAAATAAGTGCCAATAAGTAAGCCACGCACTGAAAAGCTGACGAAGCAGTCCACCACTCGATCCCCGGACGCGAAGGCATCGTACGTATGATAAGAAACAGAGCGGTCAGTAAAACCAACACTGTCGCACTGACAATCATGGTTACTTGAAATGGGTGCATGACTTAGAGTTATACCTTTAATTGCCAACAAATATAGCAATACTTGACAATAAGTCTACAGATACCCGACATGAGGAGTTGCTCTCCGCCACCGATTGTCTGGAACTCCTTACTAAGCTAAAAGCAGTGCCGCATTGATCATTGCGTTAAGCAATCAGCCCCATACCCGACAGATTATTTTAAACACTAATGCCGGTTTATTGGGGGTTAATATGCACCTTAGGGTCAGGGTTTTCGGTATGGCCATCCACCGCCATCACCTGCCCTGATACTCGCTGGGAAGCATCAGAGCCTAAGAATAATGCCATTGCCGCCACATCCTCAGCCGTTACAAAACAACGCATCGACGTGCCACTGGCATACGCTTCCTGAATATACTCACGCGTGCTACCTTTAATAGCGGCCTCCCGATCCAGCACTCCATTCATACGATCGCCTTCCACGCTGCCAGGACAAATGGCATTCGCTCGAATACCATGAGGACCAAGTTCCATCGCCAAGGTTTTCATTAAACCAATCACGCCCCATTTAGCTGTGCAATACGGTGCACGGTTTGGATAGCCATACAAGCCAGCGGTCGATGAGGTCAGAATCAGGCTACCACTGTGTTGGGCTTTCATTATGGGTGTGGCATATTTGGCAAACAAAAATGCACCTTCTAAATTTACCGACAGGCAACGTTTCCAATCGGAAAGTTGAACATCTTCAATTTGGGCCGTGGGGCCTGCAATGCCAGCATTGGCACACACCACATCCAACTTACCCCAGCGCTCACTAATATCTTTAAACAAGGCTGCTACGGCATTTTCATTAGTCACATCCAGCGTGGTGCGATACCAATGGTCCGGACATTGCTGCAAGCCTGCGTCGTCAATATCAACCACCCAGATAGCCGCTCCGGCTTCATCAAAAGCTTTGGCCATCGCTCTGCCAATACCGGATGCACCCGCTGTAATCAGCACGTATAGCATGACTTCCCCCTGCTCTCTAATTGACGAAATAGCAGTCTAAGCAATGGCGAGAATAACCACTAATAAAATAAACGTGGCCTAGGGCTAACAAAAATCAGCAATCATCTTCAGTATTCGGCCAAAGCTATCTTTAGCCGCCGTTGCACAGTGGCGAGCGCGTAAATAGCCATGCACTAATCCTTTTTCCTCATAGCAATGCGATACGCCACCGGCTGCTTGAATACGTTGGCAGTAAGCTAAACCATCGCCCGCGAGTGGATCACATTGAGCGGTAAATACGGTGGTTGGTGGTAAACCACTAAAGTCATTGTCATCTAACGGCGCAAACCAGCTTTCTTTTGGCAGCGTTAAATCTGTATCTAATGGTGCATCACCATTTAACAACTGGCGCTGGTAGAACAACATGTCGTTTGTACTAAGTAGCGGCGCATTAGCATGTTCCAGATATGTACCTTGGCTAAAATCACTCCCCAATACCGGATAGATCAGTAGCTGCCCAATCGCTTGCGCAGCCTGCCCGCGAATCCGATGCGCCACTGACACCGCCAAATTAGCTCCAGCACTATCGCCCATTAAGATCACCGGCAGCTGATTACGTGCTAGCACATGATGGTAGCTGGCAAAGGCATCATCAAAAGCCGCAGGATAGCGATGCTCCGGTGCCAGCCGATAATCTACAGCAGTGAGCAGCAATCCGGTGTGTGCACAAATCTCGGCACACACATCATCATGACTTTCAAGGTCACCCACAACATAGCCGCCTCCGTGAAAATACAAAATCTGAGCGCGTGGTTGAGGATTTGCTTCTACACCTGATTGGCTACCTTCAAATTGATACTCCCGAAGCCGAAGTTTGTTGGCATTGGCCTCGGTCGATATAAACTCATAGTCCTGCGCAGTCACACCGGCTGGCCTACCCGCATAAAACTGCTGGCTCATCGCATTATAAAGCGCACGCTGAGTAGCCATGGATTGCTCAGCGGCATCCGTAGGAAAGCAGCTAACACTCCGTTCAATAAAACCCCAAACTTCCTCATCAATTAATTCAGCGTATTTGCCACGTTTATTATCAGCCATATAAAACCTTTGTAAAAAACAGTTGTTTACACTTGCTATAAAAAATATTCCCTATTTGACACCAATATTTTTGTAACAGACCCACTTGACGCGAATTATTAGCATTCTCAGACTCTATAAGTGCTTGTGAGCCTTGTCGTTTCAGGTGTATTGTCATCGAGTGTTCACAAATGTATATCTCAAGGAGCAAGCATGCCCGATATGGATCAACTAGAACAAGACCTGAAAAACGGTCGATTATCACGACGTGACTTTGTAAAGATGAGCGCAATGCTCGGACTCACTGCAGCAGCACCTGCAATATTACTCGGAAGCGCAGCTCAAGCAGCAGAACCCAAAAAAGGTGGCCACCTTAAAATTGGTACCGGCCACGGCTCAACCACAGACTCCCTCGACCCAGCGACCTACGAAAACAACGCCATGCAGTCTATTGGTAAAACCATTCACAACTACCTGACACAGGTCAATGCGGATGGTTCTTTAGGCCCTGAAATTGCCGAGAGCTGGGAAGGTTCAGAAGGCGCGACAAAGTGGGTATTCAAACTCCGCAAAGATGTCACCTTCCATAACGGCCAGAAAATGACCGTCAAAGATGTTATCGCCTCGCTTAATCACCATGGTGGTGAAGATACTAAGTCTGCCGCTAAAGTTATTGTTGATGCCATCTCTGAGATGAAAGCGGAAGATGATTACACACTAACGCTAACACTCGCCGATGGTAATGCTGACTTACCGTATCAGTTAAGTGATTACCACCTTGCGATTTTGCCGGCTAATGCAGAAGGCAAAGTAGACCCAACCTCGGGTGTTGGTTGTGGTTACTACAAAGTAAAAAGCTATGATCCGGGTGTAAAAACCGAGCTTGAGAAATTTGCTGATCACTGGAATGCCGATGCCGTTTATTTAGATTCGGCTGAGTTTCTGACCATTGCGGATGTAACTGCGCGTATCAATGCGCTTACCACTGGTGAAATTGATGTCGCCGATCGCATGGATGTAAAAACCCTGCATTTGCTGAAACGTAATAAAAACATTCGGGTCATCGAAACCAGCGGTAATGCGCATTACACCATGCCGATGCGCTCCGATACTGACCCGTACAAAGATAACGATGTGCGCCTGGCACTGAAATACTCGATGGACCGTGAAGCGCTACTGAAAACAGTCCTGCGCGGACATGGTTACATCGGTAATGACCATCCTATTGGTCGCGCAAACCGCTATCTGAATAAAGATATGCCACAACGCGCTTATGATCCGGATAAGGCTCGGTTCCACCTGAAAAAAGCAGGCAAGGAAGGTTTGAAGATTCAGCTTAGTGCCGCCGATGCCGCCTTTGCCGGGGCTGTCGATGCAGCCGTGCTTTACAAAGAGCATGCGGCTAAAGCAGGTATTGATGTTGAAATCGTCCGCGAGCCAAACGATGGTTATTGGTCGAATGTTTGGATGAAGAAGCCATTCTGCTTCTGCTACTGGGGTGGTCGTCCAACAGAAGATTGGATGTTCTCTACCGCTTACTCCAAAGGCGCGAAATGGAACGATGCCTTCTGGGAAAACGATAAATTCAATAAGTTATTAATTGAAGCGCGCTCCGAGCTGGATGAAGCTAAACGTGCCGAGATGTATGGCGTGATGCAGACCATCGTCAGTGACGAAGGCAGCACCATCGTGCCGTTGTTCAATAACTACATTAATGCCGTCTCTAACAAAGTCGGTACACCTGAGCAGATCTCAAACGATTGGGATTTGGATGGACAGCGCGCTGTTTTACGCTGGTGGAAAGAAGCTTAACTCCACAACTGCTACTACGCTAAATCCGGTGAGGGCTCGCAAGAACCTCACCGGCTCCCCCACTTTAGCTATCTCTTAGTTATCCTAGCAAAGGAGTCACCATGCAAGCTATCTTGCGCCTGATCATGCAACGCCTAGGCCTCGGTGTGCTGGTCCTGTTTGCGGTATCACTCATTATTTTTCTCGGTGTTGAGTTATTGCCGGGCGACTTATGCCAAGAACTACAAGGCCAATCAGCCACTGAATCCACCATCAAAGTCTGCCGCGAAGAGCTAGGACTGGATAAACCGGCCGCCGGTCGTTACCTCGAATGGCTAGGTAATATCACACAGGGCGATTTCGGAACCTCCATGGCCAATGGCCGTGAAATCTCAGATTTAATCGGCGTTCGTTTATATAACACCTTTTTTCTAGCCATGGTCGCTGCTGTTATCGCGGTACCACTGTCACTGGTTTTGGGTTTATTAGCCGCGCTATACCGTAACAGCTGGTTCGACCGCCTGATCAATATCTTCACCCTCTCTTCCATTTCATTTCCGGAATTCTTTGTCGCTTATATTTTAATGTTGGTGTTCTCAATTACGCTTGGTTGGTTCCCCAGCCTCTCCAACGTGAGTCCCGACACCCCCTTTGGTGAGCGCTTGTATAGCGTCTTCCTACCAGCACTAACCCTTACGCTGGTGGTTATGGCGCATATGATGCGTATGACGCGCGCCGCCATTATCAACCTGATGGCCAGCCCCTATATCGAAATGGCACAGTTTAAAGGCATGAGCCGTTCGCGCATTATTCTGCGCCATGCGCTACCCAATGCCTGGGCGCCGATCGTCAATGTGGTCGCTATTAACCTCGCCTATTTGATCGTTGGTGTGGTGATTGTCGAGGTGGTGTTTGTCTACCCCGGACTCGGCCAGTTGATTGTGGACTCGGTTCAAAAACGCGACATTCCCGTGGTTCAGGCTTGTAGCATTATCTTTGCCGCCACCTATGTAATCCTGAATCTGACGGCTGACATTTTGTCGATTGCCACCAACCCAAGGTTATTGCACCCACGATGAGTAGCGAAAATACACACCCGACCTCTTTATCCGCCGATGCCTTGCCACCACCGCCACGCCCCGGTGCGTTTAACGCCGCCATGCGTGAGCTGTGGAAAGCGCCGATTACCGCTAAGTTCGGCATCATTGTTGTTCTCTGTTATATTTTTATTGCGATTTTCGCCCCGTGGCTAACGCCTTATGGTGAGTCCGAAATTGTGGGCGACCCCTTCGATTTATGGGGGGATGATTTCATGCTCGGCACCGATAATCTCGGTCGCGATATGCTTACCCGTTTATTGTATGGCGCACGAAATACCGTCGGTATTGCCTTTGTCACCACCTGCCTTGCTTTCTTAATTGGTGGCGTGATGGGGATTGTGGCAGCCATTACCGGCGGCTGGGCTGATCAGATCATGAGCCGTGTCGTTGATATCCTGATGGCCATTCCCGCGCTAATTTTCTCGCTGTTATTGCTAACCATCTTCGGCACCTCAATTCCGGTCTTGATCGTAATCATTGCGGTACTCGACTCCACCCGCGTGTTTCGCTTAACCCGCGCCGTGAGCCTCAATGTGGTTGTCATGGATTATGTCGAAGCCGCCCGTTTGCGTGGTGAAGGCATGGGCTGGATTACCCTGCGCGAAGTGCTACCTAACATTATGCCACCACTAGTGGCTGAGTTCGGTTTGCGCTTCTGCTTCGTATTCCTCACCATTGCCTCCTTAAGCTTTCTTGGCTTAGGTATCCAACCACCGATGGCCGATTGGGGCAGCATGGTACGCGACAATGCCACGCTCATTACTTATGGCGACATCACTCCCTTGTTACCAGCCGGTGCCATTGCACTGCTAACGGTTGGGATTAACTTCATTGTGGATTGGTTCCTGCAAAAAACCAGTGGATTGAAAGATGGACAATAAACCTAAAGATGACTCTGTACTGTTGGAAATGCGCGACCTTCGCATTGAAGGTATGCGCGATGATGAATGGCATCAGATTGTTAAAGGCATCGACCTCACCCTGCATCGCGGTGAAGTGCTGGGCTTAATTGGCGAATCTGGCGCGGGTAAATCAACCATCGGCATTGCCTCCATGGGCTATGTGAAACCCGGCTGTCGCTTCTCCGGCGGCTCGGTTACCTTCGATGGCATCGACATGATCAATGCCAGTGATGAGGAGAAAGCAGAACTCAGCGGAATGCGCATCGCTTATGTTGCCCAAAGCGCCGCCGCTTCATTTAACCCTGCGCACCGCTTGATTGATCAGTTTGCTGAAATCCCGGTGGAGCATGGCAAAAGCAATCGTGCCGATGCCTATGCCGATGCGGTTGATCTCTACGACAAGCTACAACTACCAGATCCTGAGAACATTGGTTTTCGCTATCCGCATCAAGTCTCTGGTGGACAACTGCAACGGGCAATGACAGCGATGGCAATGTCCTGCCGCCCTGACTTAATTATCTTTGATGAGCCAACTACGGCGCTGGACGTGACCACTCAGATTGAAGTGCTGATGACCATGAAAGATATCGTCAAACAGTTCAATACCGCTGCGATTTACATCACGCATGATTTGGCGGTCGTAGCGCAAATGGCTGACCGCATTATGGTCTTGCGCCATGGTGAGTTGGTGGAAGAAGCCAGCACTCAGGAAATGCTGTCTGACCCGCAGGAGGATTACACCAAGTCACTCTGGGCGGTGCGCTCATTTACCAAAACCTCGCAAGAAGTCGATCATGACCAGTCCCCATTGCTTCGGGTTGAAAACGTCACGGCTGCCTATGGTGATGTGCCGGTACTGCATGATATTAGCTTTGATATTCACCCCGGTGAAACCGTGTCGGTGGTGGGTGAGTCAGGTAGTGGAAAAAGTACTGCTGCGCGCGTAATTACTGGTTTGCTGCCACCTACTCAAGGCCAAGTGACATTCCATGGCGAAGTGATGCCAGCCGACTATCGTAGCCGTAGTAAAGACCAGCTTCGACAAATCCAGATGATTTACCAGATGGCGGATACGGCGATTAATCCTCGCCATCGCATCCGTGACATTATTGGTCGCCCCTTAACCTTCTACTTAGGTTTGAAAGGTCAGGCATTGGAAAAGCGCATTCGTGAATTATTGACGCTGATTGAGCTTGATCCGGATGAGTTTATTAATCGCTATCCCGGTGAGCTATCCGGCGGTCAAAAGCAGCGGGTGTGTATTGCCCGTGCACTAGCGGCAGAGCCGAAGTTTATTATCTGCGATGAAGTGACTTCCGCACTGGATCAACTGGTCGCTGAGGGGATTTTACGCTTGCTGGATCGTTTACAGAAAGAGTTAAATCTGGCGTATATGTTTATCACGCATGATTTAGCAACGGTAAAAGCGATCTCTGATCGGGTAGTGGTAATGCTGCAAGGTAAGATTGTTGAGCAAGGCAGCAAGGATGAAATCTTTATGCCGCCGCATCATGAGTATACGGAACTACTGCTGTCATCGGTGCCAGAAATGGACCCGGACTGGATGGAAAACTTAGTCGAAAAGCGCAATGCGGAAGCTGAGGCTTAGCGCATCGCAGGCCATTAAATTGAGTTGTAAGAGTATTTGATGCCAGTACCACAGACCAATTGATAGCAACCTGTAATAATGCACTCAGCAACTGATTGATCAGGGCATACCATACTGACATTCAGTCATCCATAAAAAAGCCGCTCGCCAATGTTAATTATGGCGAGCGGCTTTTTTAATATGGAGCAAAACAGTACCAAGCCGTCAGGAGCTAAAATTACGGTACTGCCTACTCCAATCTTTGGGCAATTAAGCGTTTAAGTGCTTAACAATTGCCTCACCAACTGCGTGTGCGCTGGCTGGGTTCTGACCTGTGATTACACGGTCATCTTCGACAACAAACACATTCCAAGGCTGTACCTTGTTGTAACGTGCTGCAGTACGCGTCAACGACTCTTCCAACAGGAATGGAATCTTGCTGATTGTGCCGTAATCCACTTCTTCTTCACGTGTAAAACCCGTCACCGACTTATTAGCCAGCAGCTTTTCGCCGTTGCTTAACGTGATTGGTAATAATGCACCCGGACCGTGACAAACGGCTGCAACGATGCCGCCATCTTCGTAATGCTTAGCGCTGATTTTACCGAATGCTTCGTTAGTCGCCAGATCAGACAGCAAACCAAAACCACCTGGGTAAAACACGGCATCGTAGTCATCAGCATTGATTTGAGACACTGGAATCGTGTTGTTTACACGGTTCTGGAAATCATCATTGGCAAGGATTTCAGCGTTTACCGCATCATCTTCCATATCCGTGCCATATAAAGGGGCTTTGCCACCTTCGATAGATGCCAAATCATACTCAACGCCAGCGGCTAATAATACGTGCAGCGCGTGTGTCAGCTCTGGTGCGAAGGTACCGTTTGCTTCGTCAGTGTCGCCCAGTGTTGCGTGGTTTGTTAGTGGGATCAGTACTTTTTTCATGGTGTATTCCTTTATGGCTAAGATGTGCTTAGTCGTTTTATTTAAGATGGGAACACTATAATTGCTTTCGATATAAATGATAATATAGCGAATTGACAAATGATTATTGCCATACAGCAACAATGGAGCCGCAGTGGATAGTTTTGAAGGGGTGATTGAGTTTGTGGCCGTCGCTGAGACTCAGGGATTTTCAGCAGCGGCGAAACAGCTAGGTTGTAGCACGAGCCATGTAAGCCGACAGGTCTCACGACTTGAGGAGCGCTTAGGTAGCACCCTACTCGCCCGCACTACCCGACAAGTGAGCTTGACTGAGTCGGGTCTGGCTTACTATCAGCATTGCAAAGATTTAGTGACCGGCTTGCAACAGGCCAATGATCAAGTCAGTTCGCAGCAGTTCCAATTAAATGGCACCTTGCGAGTGAGCGCTGCCGGAACCTTTGCTGAGCGCTTTGTGGCTCCCGCGCTGATGGAGTTTGCACAGCAATATCCGGAACTCACCATCGATATGGACTTTAACAGCCGCATGGCAAATTTTGTGGATGATGGCATCGACTTTGCGATTCGCTACGGCAAGTTAGCCGACTCAGGCTTGGTCGCGCGCAAGCTATTGGATCGCCCGATGATGGCGGCGGCTAGCGAAGCCTATCTACAAGAATATGGGATTCCAGAACACCCCCGCCAGCTAAAGAATCACAGCTGCATTATTGCCAATAGTGATCACTGGCCCTTTGAGCACGCAGGCAATGCGGATAACCTTCGCGTGCATGGTCGCTGGCGCAGTAATAATGCTCATGCCGTGGTGCAAGCCTGCGAGGAAGGTTTGGGGATTGCTTATATGCCCAAGAGTAATTTTCAGGAATCGATTATTCGTGGCAGCTTAAAGCCAGTGCTGGAACCCTTTTGGAGTAAAGGCTCCAGCAGTTGGATTGTGTATCAGAACCGACGCTTTCTGCCGATGCGCGCACGGCTGGCAATTGATTTTTTAGTACGTCGCTTTGCCAATTGGAAAGAATAAGGCCTGAGTCTTAGATAGACCACTTAGATAAACCATTTCGTATCAGGCCTTTTATCTTAGGCTTTTTCGATTTTGTACCCAGCGGCAATAATGGCTTTTAAAGCCTCACTGGAGGTACTACGATCATAATCTTTTTCAGACTCCGATAGCTCCTCATAAGGCACGAGTCCGGGATGTAACTTCGCTTGGTCATCACGCTGCTCCCCATAGCGCCAGCCATCGCGCATGCGTTGCTGAGACCAGACTTCATGGGTGTTATAGGCTAGTGATTCTAATAGTTCATTAAGCTCTTCGGAGAGTTGAATATTGCTGGTATCGATAGGCTTGGGTTGGTACATAGTGTGATTCCTTTTTAGCTCATTTTAAGCAATCAGCCAGCCGCATCAAGTTAATTCATGATAACTGAAGCGGCATTCACGACCGGAATCACAACGCGACCAACGCAAACTATTGCTAAGCACTTATTTGCAGATTATTGTACGGAATCTAACTCATTTGAATGGTTGCGATCATGTTTGAACACTTTATGTGGCTACCTTTTTTGCTGGCGATTACGGTCCTGACCTTATCTCCGGGTGTTGATACCGTCTTGGTACTGCGCAACTCCGCTCGCGGTGGGCGAAAAGACGGATTCCTTACCAGCTTTGGGATTTGCCTGGGTTTATTTGCCCATGCGATTATTTCAGCGGCGGGCTTATCCGCCATCTTACTTAGCTCAGCCGAGCTGTTTAATTTGCTAAAATATGCCGGTGCCGCTTACTTGTTCTGGCTCGGTTTTCAAAGCCTGCGTTCCGCATTTAAAGGCGGTGGCTTGCAGTTCGCAAAAGCGACTGGGGTGTCATTTGTGCCAGCCTCAAAGTCATTGCGCGAAGGTCTGCTATCTAATGTGCTGAACCCCAAAACGGTGGTTTTTTACATGGCATTTTTGCCGCAATTTATTGATATCAACTACTCGCCCATTCCTCAGGCGCTGATGATGGCCAGCGTGCATTTTCTGATTGCGATGGTGTGGCAGGGTTTATTGGTGTTGATGGTGAGTAAGGCACGAATTTGGCTACAGCGTCCGGCAGTCAGCACCACAATGGATGGCGCAACCGGTGTATTGCTGATGGGCTTTGGACTAAAGCTTGGCACCAGCTAAGGCGCCATAAAAAAGACTGTCAGCTGAGTGACTTGACCCGACTCAGCTGACAGCAAACCACACGCTTAAGACTTCATTTCCATCACGATACGGCCGGTGATTTCACCCTCCAGCATATCGGCAAAGATCTCATTAATTTGCTCCATCGGCTTCACTTCGATAATCGCTTTAACCTTTCCTTCTGCCGCAAACTGCAGGCATTCTTTTAAGTCCTTACGAGTACCAACGATAGAGCCAACCACCTTCACACCGTTTAATACGGTATCGAAGATGGGCAGTGGCATTTCATCGGGTGGCAGGCCGACTAATACAAACGTACCACCACGGCGCAACGAGCGATAAGACTCTTCAAACGCCACCTTAGACACAGCCGTGCACACCACACCATGCACGCCACCCACTAATTCCTGAATCTTCTCAGAGGGTTTGTCCTGCTTGAAGTCGATACAATGAACCGCACCCAACTCCTTAGCCAGTGCCATTTTCTCAGCGCCAGTATCAACCGCAATCACGTTCATTCCCATAGCAACTGCATATTGAATGGCTAAATGACCCAAGCCACCCGCACCCACAATCGCAACCCATTGGCCCGGTTTTACCTCGGCGACTTTCAGTGCTTTGTAAGTGGTAACGCCTGCACAGAACAACGGTGCAGCTTCAACATAGCTCACTTCATCCGGAATCTTTACCACGTATTCGCCATTAGCCAAGCAGAATTCGGCATATGAACCATCCACAGAATAGCCCGCATTTTGCTGACTCATGCACAGCGTCTCTTTACCTTCCAGGCAGTAATCACATTGGCCACAAGCCGAGTATAACCATGGAATGCCAACCCGATCGCCAAGGCTTAAATGATGGATTTCAGAGCCCAGCTTAACGATTTCACCCACGCCCTCATGGCCAGGCACTAAGGGCAACTTCGGCTTAACCGGCCAATCACCATGGCAAGCATGCAGGTCGGTATGGCAAACACCACAGGCATGAATCTTAACCAATACATCTCGCGGGCCAACCTCTGGCACCGGGATATCTTTGATTTCCAGAATTTCTTTAAACTGACTAACGACGGCTGCTTTCATAGTGGGATTTCCCTCTTGATTGAATTAACTATCAACGTGGACCAAAGGTCTTGGCATGGGAAAAGTATAAAATAGCGGCTGTTTGGTAATATGACTCAGATCAAGAAAAGCGACAAAATTACATCCCCTTGAAGAGCCTGTTTACCCGTATCGCGTTAATCCAGTGTGCGAACCGCTTTAGAGCGATGATCAGATGTGATGTGTGCGGTAATCACCGTCGCTGCAATCAAGATAACGGCAAAGTCATCACAATAGCCAATGATCGGCGCAACATCAGAAATGAAGTCGACCGGTGAGATGAAATAGCCTAATGCCATATACACCGTCAGCTTTACCCAAAGCGGCGTGTGTTTGTCGCGCGCCGTATAAAACAGGGTCAGGCTGGTCGTGAGTGCACTCTGGGCGCTAGCCTTGAGTTTGTATTTAACTTTCAACCAAAGATCCGTGCCCAGCAATTCATTATCGAGTTTATTTTCTGACATGTTTTCACTTCTTTATATTTATAATTGAAGAAACGATGACCACATAAATACCTTAGTCCAAGACTACAGTTTATAGCTAACCAGCCAAACAAGATAGGTAGGTATATCTACCCTCCTCGCTTCAATAGCTTCTATCTATCAGTACGGTTGTTATTATCTACTTGTAAACGCAAATGGGAATCATTATTATTTAAAGCATCAACGACACCTTTGGAGCTTGTCATGTTAAAAACGATTACTTTTGCTGTAGTTCACTTCGCCACCGCGTTCACAGTTGCTTACTTAATTACAGGCAGTGCCGTCGTAGGCGGTGCGGTTGCTTTGGTCGAGCCAGCGGTTAATACCGTGGTGTTCTACTTTCACGAGAAGTTGTGGACCAAATATGATATCCCTGAGTTGTTCTCACACTTCACTGCAGTCGCTAGTCACCGTGCTTGAGTGGCTACCAATAAGAAACTGTATTGGCACATCGAACGACCAGTTAACACATACAAAAAGGCAGCGGGATGACTATGCCACCCCACTGCCTTATTGACTAAACAACCACTTTTAAAAGATCACTTAGCGCGATCTATTAAGTGGGTTTAGTATTTAAACTCACATGCTAAATTAGCTTGAAAGTACCGCATCGCCCAGCTTTTCGTCAGTCGCTTTGCTGGTTTCAACAGAAAGGTACGTATCGTAATCACGTAAAACATACAGCGTTACAATGGCTGCCAGCATTGGCCATGCCGCGAAGAATAACAAGTTGCTCCAAGGGCTAAAGTACGAAGCCATTGGCGCTAAGGTAGACACCGCGTGCATTGCCAGCACGATACCGGTAGACCAGCGCTTTTTGAAGCCAACCAAGAAAGCCAAGATGATTACTGCCTGTAGTGCACCAATCGCGTAAACAAGACCCGTGCTCAAACCCTCAGTCATATAGAACTTGGCAAACACCGCTGCGGTATGGCCTGGATTAACAAACTTATCCAGCGTCCACATTGCTAATACCAAAAAGACTCCTAACCTCAGCGCTAATAATACCGACGCAATTTTTTTCTGAGGAACAGTAACAGTAGACATAGATTTCTTTAACCTTTCTTAAATGAATTATACGCGCTGCAGTGACAGCACAATGATTACAAAGCGCACTTGCTTTAACTACCTTTACGGCGAGTATTGAGCGAGGGATGCACAAAAAACCTTACCTTTATGTAAGGTTTGAATCCCTTAAAAACGCACCAACTCAGCACCTGGCTGCACCATTTTTGTAAAACGCCTCAGAGGTAATAATCGATTAGCCCGACACTGTAAGTTTCCTTACATTTGACAGCGGTTTTTTTTGTTCGTCAGCGCATAGAACTTGGTGATAATGTCTCAAAAAGTTAACCATCCCACGCAATTGTCCTGTCATTTTTTTGGAATAAAAACGCATGAAAACCGCACCCAACCTCGCACAGTGTTTGGCAGAATGCCTACCGGGATACAGCCTGCCACAGGCTCTCTATACCGATGAAGCCATCTATCGGCAGGATCTTGAGAACCTGTTCTTTCGTGAATGGATTTTTGTCGCTCACGATTGTGAGATTCCAGAGGCCGGCGACTACCTGTTGTATGAAATCGCCGAGTACGACATCATTATTGTCCGTGCGCACAATGGCGATATTAACGCCTTTCACAATACCTGCCGCCACCGTGGCTCACGCCTTTGCGATGAGCATAAAGGTAATAAAACCCAATTGGTCTGCCCTTACCACCAATGGACGTACGACCTAACTGGCCAACTGCGCTATGCCAAAGACATGGGCAGCGACTTTGATCCAAAACAACATGGCTTGCACAGCGTTCACTGTGAATCTTTAGCGGGCAATATCTACCTGTGTTTAGCAGATGAGGCACCGGACTTTAGTAAGTTAAAAGCACTGGCCGAGCCTTACATACTCCCTCACCAGTTACGCAATGCCAAAGTCGCGCATGAAAGCAATATTATCGAGGAAGGTAACTGGAAGCTGGTCCTTGAAAATAATCGAGAATGCTATCACTGCTTAGGAAGCCATCCGGAGCTGTGCCGTACCTATTCCGATGACCCTGTAATTACCGGCGTGCCTGAGGATATTAGCGAGTCACCCGAGGTGGTTAAAGCGCACTGGGAGAAGTGTGAGTCAATGGGCTTGCCATCCACCTTTCACTTAAGTGAGGATGGTCAATACCGCATTACCCGCATGCCATTAGAGCGTGACTGTGAATCGTTTACCATGAATGGCAAAGTTGGCTCTGCCCACCCATTGGTCGAGGTTGATGATGCAGCGCTCGGCACCTTGATGATGTTCCATTACCCCAATACCTGGAATCACTTTTTGTCTGACCATGCAGTCACCTTCCGCGTGACACCCATCAGCCACAATCGCACCATGGTCACCACCAAATGGTTGGTCCATAAAGATGCGGTAGAAGGTAAAGACTACGATATTGCCAACTTAACGGAAGTCTGGGATGCCACCAATGATCAGGACAGAGTCTTAGTTGAGAACAATCACAAAGGCGTTAGCTCGCCAAAATACACACCCGGCCCCTACTCTGAGCTGCATGAAGGTGGCGTAATTCAATTTGTAAATTGGTACCGTGATTTCAGTGAAAGGGCGTTACTTCACTCGGCGCTGGATGAGCAAATTCAGATTCCGGCACTGCATCCTCACGATGCGGAGCTAAGCCGCGTACCCGTTAGCGTGGAAAGCCGCCCTGCACCACCCACAGCACAACCGATTGCTGTCGACTTTATGCCGCCACCACCAATGGCAACTCAGCCCTTAGTGCAAACCGCGCCACCACGCTCCGATACGGTATTTGATCAAGGCAGCAAGCCACCCGCTGCAGTGTATTCCTACCTTGATCAGGGCCGCCCATGGCAGGCACAAACTGAAATGTTGGTGCTGGTTAATATCATTCCTGAAGCGCCAGATGTAATGACCTTCTCGTTCCGTACCGAGTCTAGCAACTGGTTTAACTACGCACCGGGGCAATTTGTCACTCTAGAGCTGCCGATTGGTGAGCGCCCGATTTACCGGACTTACACCATCTCATCCAGCCCATCACGCCCCTTAGCGATGTCGGTCACCATTAAACAGGGGCCGAACAGCGTTGGTACGGCTTGGATGTTTGAGAACCTGAAAATAGGCATGAAAATTCGTGCCTTTGGGCCAGTGGGTGATTTTAATCTCTACAACCACCCTGCACCCAAATACTGCTTTATTTCCGGCGGTAGCGGCATCACGCCCATGATCTCGATGACCAAATATTTGTTTGATCGGGGTGGCGATATTGATGTCAGCTTTATCCATTGCGCGCGATCACCGGCCAATATTATTGCGCGGGATGAGATCGAGCGAATGTCTGCGCGAGTACCAACCATTCAGCCCGCTTGGATTGTTGCCGAGCGTGACCCGTTCCAACCGTGGGCAGGCTATATCGGTCGCTTTAATCAGCTGATTTTAGAGCTGACAACCCCAGACTATTTCGAACGTGAAATCTTCTGCTGTGGCCCTGAGCCCTTTATGCAAGTTGTGCGCGATATTCTGAACGCCGCCGGCTTTGATATGAGCCGTTATCACGAAGAAAGCTTTAATTCGCCGATTATTGAAGCCGATAACGTTGAACGCCACGATATTATTCCGGATGAAAGCATTACCGCGCAAATCAAGTTCCTGACTTCTGGCCACACCATGCCATCGAACCAAGGCACCACGATTTTGGAGACTTCATTGAAGGCTGGATTGAATATCCCCAGTGCCTGTCAGTTTGGTGTGTGCGGTACCTGCAAGATTAAAAAGGTCTCCGGTGAAACGCATATGGTGCACAACGGCGGCATCTCCGATCGGGAAATTGAAGAAGGCTATATCTTGGCCTGCTGCTCTACCCCACTGACGGATGTTGAGTTGCTTTACTAACGCCTGAAACCTTGCAAGCCGGTGATGTGAACGCATTCCGGCTTGCGATTTACGCTGATTCAAGCTGAGCAATGGCGGTGCTTGTGTCTGGATTAGCAGGGCTTATGGCCATGATTCAAAGGCCATTTTGAGGTAGTATGCCTTGCACAATAAATCACACAGCACTCGGTTCAGCCTATGAAATTACTGGTTATTGAAGACGAAGTTAAAGCCGGTGAATATTTAAAAAAAGGCCTGACGGAGTCCGGTTATACCGTCGATCTGTGCCATGACGGCGTCGATGGCTTATACCACGCCAGTAGCGAATCGTACGACCTGATTGTGCTGGATATCATGCTCCCCAAGCTCAATGGCTGGCAGGTACTTAACACCTTGCGCAGTAGTGAGATTGCCACGCCCATTATTATGCTGACCGCTAAAGATCAGGTCGATGATCGGGTCAGAGGTTTCGAGTTGGGTGCCAATGACTATCTGGTCAAACCTTATGCCTTTGCCGAGCTACTGGCTCGAATTCAAAATGCCCTGCGGCAAACCACCAAGCAACCCTCGACCAATAACGTCAACTCCATCGTGATCGAAGACCTTGAGTTGGATCTGTTAAAGCGCACCGCCACCCGACAAGGCGAATTGATCTCCTTAACGGCCAAAGAGTTCCTGTTACTAGAGCTATTTATGCGCAAAGCCGGACAGGTTTTATCGCGCAGCACCATCGCCTCCTTGGTTTGGGATATGAACTTTGACAGCGATACTAATGTCATTGATGTCGCCGTTAAACGGCTGCGCAGTAAAGTCGACAAGCCCTACAATAAACTGTTAATCCATACCATTCGCGGCATGGGTTACAAATTCGAAGCAAATTCTTGATGCTATTTAATCGCAAGTCCTCGATGCGCAGAAAGCTGGTGCTGATGTTTCTTGGAAGCACCATTCTGGTTCACATCATTGTTGGCGATATCGCTGAACACATGATCAAAGCACATTTTTATGATCTGACCACTAAGCATCTTGAAACTAAATTTGAAGGATTGAGCAAGAACTCGACCTTGGATTACACCGACCCAGAGACCATATCTCGCTACGAAAAAGTCTTAGTGAACATCTGGAATATTAAAGACCAACAGGTGACTTTTCAGAATTCCCCAACATCATTACCTTCAGATGTAGATAGTTTTTTTCTTCGCAATAAAGCCGCGACTTATGTGCGGCAATGGAAGGGTGACAACGATTATTACCACGCTGTCTCCTTCTTTGTTAATGATCACAACACCTTAGTCATTGGGCTCAATATCAATCATCACATTGAGTTTTTTGAAGCCGTCAATACCCTGATTTTCTGGTTCACCCTAATCGTGAGTATCCTGGCCGGCATTTATAGTGTCGTAATCGTTAACCGTGGCTTGCGACCTCTAAAACAATTTAAAACCTATCTGGCCCAAATACGCCCCGGCAAGCTAGACATTCGGATACCTACTGAGAAGCTACCCTCGGAGCTGGAAGCGTTAGGCCAAGTTCAAAACTCAATGCTGGATCGCTTAGATCTGGGCTTTCAACGGCTCAGTGATTTCTCTACCGATATCGCTCATGAGCTGCGAACACCACTGACCAATATGACGACTCAAACACAGGTGGCGCTGTCGCAAGATCGTGACTCTGCGGAGTACCGCGATATTTTGGGATCAAACCTTGAAGAGCTGGAGCGCATCAACAAAACCATCAATGACACGCTGTATCTGGCCAAGGCAGAGAACCTACTGCTGTATCAAAATAAAGAGCAGCTGGATTTAAATAAAGAAATTACCCAGCTCATTGAATACCATCAAATACTCGCCGAAGACAAGGCCATCAGCATTGAGCTCAGCGGCGATGGTGAGCTGTATGTCGATAAACACATGCTGCAGCGTGCAATCAATAATCTCTTATCCAATGCCATACGCCACGCTTCAGAAGGCTCGGTTATTCGCATTGCTATACAGCAGTCCGATAGCGGCCTGAGCATCACCATTGCCAATACCGGAGACACCATCTCCAAAGACTCTCTGCCCTTTATTTTCGACCGCTTTTACCGTGGCGATAGCTCAAGAGAGAATGATTGCAGTATTGGTGCGGGGCTTGGACTGGCGATTACCAAGTCCATTATTGAAACCTACGACGGCACGATTACCGCGCAATCTGAGGCTGGGGAAACTTGCTTTAAGATTCATTTTCCGCCCTCAAATCCCGCCTGAACACTTTCTGACATTAATGTCATTTTCATGTCAGCGCTTTGCCAGAAAACTGTCTCTATACTCGCTCCATATGTTGCGTTAAAGCAACATTGGCTGCCAATACTCTGATGTGCTCCCTTGGCTCATCGGCAGAAAATTATTTTAAAATTGACTGCGAGAAGACAATGAAAAAACTGATCCTTACAAGCGTTATTGCGGGTTTGACCGCGTCCAGTGTTGCCTCTGCGGCGACCATCTATGAGCAGGATGACCTGACATTGAAACTGGAAGGCGACTACCAAATTCAGGCCTATCAGCCAGTGGGTCCTGATGAAGATTTGGATATCGACTACGATGACCTGGAGCTAACGTTTGGTGCAAACTACAAACTGAACAACGGCATGGAAGCATTTGGTACCGTGGTTCTGGACTTTAAAGATCAGGGTGATGGCAGCGATGATGAAGTAGTTGATGAAGCCTATGTCGGTCTGAAAAATGGTTCATTTAGCACCTCTCTCGGCCGCCAGTACTGGGGCAGTGATGATTTTGGTGTAGAGAAAGCGGTTGAAATGGATGGCGGTAATGCATTTCCAGAAACTGGCGGCAACGACACGGTTAAATTCGGCTACCAAAACACGCGTTTCAGTGCAATCTTATCGCATGATCTTGAAGAAAATGATGATGACTCAGCAACCGATTTATTGCTGACCACTAAGCTTGGCCGTGCAGATCTGGGATTGGTTTACCAAGACTACAAAGAAACCGCCTCTGCTGATTCCATTCAAACAACCGGTATTATGGCGTCATTTGATCTGGGCAAAACGAACGTTGGCCTTGATTACAGCACCAATGACGGTGCTGACTTCACCAATGCCGTGGTTGAATTCCCTCTGATGAGCAAAACAACTGGCGCAGTGGGTGCCACACTGGAATCACCAGACGGTGGTGATGATATTGTTCACTGGTATGCCAATGCAACACACGCGTATAACGACAATGTGAGCGTGTTTGCTGAGATTGGTGACAATGATGAAGATGGTAGCGACTTCGGTTATCTAACGGGTATGAGAGTTCAGTTCTAATACTCACACAAGTTGTGTTCTGTAGACTTTTATCCAACATACATTTCCCCATGTTTAGGATATGAAGTCGGAAAGGCCGGTTTATTAACCGGCCTTTTTTTGTGTGTAAATCATTGAGAGTAAGTACCCGACTATAAATTCTGTGGCAAAATATCATTTGTTTATCCCATCTGAAGGAAGCGACTTTGAAATACGTCAACCCACTGAGCCCGCAGGACAAAGAGGCGCTCACACGCGTTTATCAGACCCATACGAATCATCGTGTCCGGCAGCGATCTCAGGCTATTTTGCTGAGCAATCGCGGGTACAAAATTCCTGATATCAGTCTGTT
>Ga0193958_1000129_pt1 | contig 33725 bp, 20 predicted proteins | sample FB_1_MG_FD_140320 | JGI IMG/M metagenome (GOLD analysis project Ga0193958, IMG submission 140320) | Microbial mat bacterial communities from the Broadkill River, Lewes, Delaware, United States - FB_1_MG | ecosystem: Environmental > Aquatic > Freshwater > River > Microbial mats | place: USA... | reverse complement strand
GCTAACCAACGCCGTACTAATTCACGTTTATGCGGTGCTGAGTAGCTACAAAATTTAATTAAGCCTTTAATAATTGGGGTGGCATAACCACTAAATCCATAAGTACGCGCCCACCAATCTACGGTGCATTTTTCAATATATTGCCAATTTTTACGCTTTTTATCACTGCCCTCTTTGCCTAAACGTTTATAAATATTTAAGTGATCAGCTTGTAATAAACTGAGAATATCTCTATCTTTTTGAGTGGGTTTTTCTTTGGCTTGAATAATAGCAATTTGAATTTGTGAAAAGCTTTTTGCTAGTAAATACTCTAATTGTGAATGCTCACTTTGGGGCATTTTTTCTACAAATGATTCTAAAATACGGCTATAAATATGATATAAAATGCTGTCAGCATTATTAGGTTGGCGAATAAATAATAAACGGTTTTGTTGTAATACCGCCTGAGTTAAGCGCATCATTAAATGCGTTTTACCACTGCCTGCTTCCCCAATGACAACCGCGCCACGGCTTTGGCGGTTTTCATCCGCTTTAATTTCCCCGATAACACTTTTTAAACGAATAAATTCATTATCATAGATTTTTTTTGCATCACTATGATATTGAAACGGGGTATCAACGCGGCTATTACTAAACGGGTTGCTTGTATCTTTAGTATGATTTTGAAATTCAATTGTTTGAATAGCTTGATAAAGCTGAAAGGTAAATGCCGTATCATAACGTGCACGGTGAGCCGATTGCTCATTAAAAAACTTATTGTCCACTTTTAAATTTAAGTGCTTACTTAAAAATGCCAGTGCATAACTCTCTATACAAGGAAAACTATTTTTTGCTGCATTATAAGTACAGCTATAATGCCATGCAGGAATAGGGCGCGATAAGATAGAAAAACTACGTTCTAGTACTTCTCTATCATGGGCAGCATAATGACAGATTAAAGTTTTATTACTGAGTAGTGGAATTAAATCATCTAAAATATCACTTAATGGTTTACTTTGTTGCTGCTGCACCGCTGTATCAGTGTGCTCTGTTACAAATGCTTCATAAACTAATTGACCTTGTTTATCTCTAATTGCAATTTCAGTTAGGGTCTCTTTACCTTCTGTATCAAGTACAACAAAATCATCCATTATTTGCATCATACTCTCCCTTTTTATCACGCTACATTGCTTTACCATAGCATATTTTTTTATGTACTTAATGATGAAAGCTTAAAGAAAAATAAGAAAAGAGTGGGGTGATTAGTGATATTAAAACAATACATCACGCTACAAACTTTCTTTATATCGTTTTACAATGAATTAGAAAATTAAAAAGTGGGCACAGGTGCATTATTTTCATCTCCTGTTAAATAATGAGATAAAGCCTCAATCAAAGCTTTATCAGGTAAATCATAATACACGCCATAGTGTGCGCCCCAATTGGGTTTCATGCCTCGTAAAAATAAATAATATACGCCACCAATATGGGTATTATAATCATAATCCATCACCCGCGTTGATAAGTAACGGTGTAATGCCACCATATAGATATAATATTGTAGAGTATAAAACTCTCGCCGCATGATAATACTGAGTTGATCATGGTGATAGGCGTGCATATGCATCCCTAATAAATTTGATTTGTAATCAACCAGATAATATTTACCTTCAAACTCAAACACCATATCAATAAAGCCTTTCATCAAACCTTGTACAGGGCTAAAATTCAGCTGCTCTAAATATAAGGTAATATCAGGCTGATTAAGTGGTAAATGTGCTTCAACCACATCACGTAATGCTTCACTATTGATTAATGCTAATGGATAGAAAAACTCTAATTCATCAATACGATTTTTACGAGAAATAGCAGCTAAAGTAAAATCCTGTCGTTGTGCAGTGAGTGGGGTATTTAATACATCCGTAATTAACTGTTGGATGGTTGATTGCCACTTTTCTGCATCATAACCATGACGATTTAACGTTTCAGTAATAATCGTTTCGTGGCGTTCTGTATTTTGAAAATCTAAATATTCAAATAACGTATGTAAGCATGTTCCCGCTTGTGCACCCCGTGGAAAATTAAAAATATGCTCTTCTTCTGCGCTTATACTGGTGTACATGGCGGTTTTATCATGATAGCTGTGTGCATCATAATCAGGGCGTTCAATGGCATCTGTATCAGAATGTGTGGCAGATAAGGCACTAAAACTAGAGACACGCCAGTTTTTGATAATGTTATGGCTAAAATCACGTACACTTAATTGCTGTCTATCTTGTTGTTGCTCAAATACACTTAGCGACGGCTCAGGCATAGGCGTGACCAACATATCGTTAGGTACTTTACTTTGTAATGCAGTGAGACGTTCTAAAATATCTGCATCAGTGATAGTAATTTTTTCATCTATATTGTTTGGTTCTTTATGGAATAATAAATAATATAAAGCAGTTTTGGGGAAATCTTTAATATTGCCACAAATCAGATAACAGCGATGTTTTGCACGGGTTAATGCGACATACAATAAGCGCATACTCTCTGCCAAGCGTTCTAATTTTTGCTTATCACTATTTTCATCTGAGGGATCAAAATCTAACACTAACTCATGTTGTTCATTATGATAACTAATTGGTTGTGCTTGTTCTTTACTGGCGGCGCGTGTTTGCTGTGCATTCCAACTGTGAGGATAAAAAACAATAGGATATTCCAAGCCTTTACTTTTATGAATGGTAATAATTTTAATCCGTTTATCATCACTTTCTAAGCGTAATTGCTGCTCATCACTTTCCTCTTCTCCAGCAGCACTAATAAGATGGTGACGTTGCCCATCAAACCATTTTAATAAACCTTGCATACCTAATTTTTTCTGATTAGTCGCATTTTGTAACTGTTCACCAAGGTGTAATACATTGGTGAGTCGCCGCTCTCCATCAGCATACTGTAATAAACGTTGTTGTACTTTTTCACGCGTCAGCAAAGTACGAAACATTTGAATAAAACCCAGTTTTTGCCATAAGGTATGGTAATAGTGAATATCTTTAATTTTTTTCTGCCATTCACGATCATTTTCCACTAAATGATAGAGCTGGTTACCTGATACACTGAATAAGCTACTGGTTAAGGCAGTTTTTAAAAAGCGTTCATTATGGGGTTCAGCAATGGCTAAGAGTACACGGTGTAATTCTTCCGCTTCACGGCTATCAAATACACTTTGTTGGCTGTATAACACCGAGGGTAAAAAGCTTTTTTGTAGGATTTTTTGAATCTCAATAGCTTGATCATTGGTTTGCACTAAAATAGCAATATCTCCCGCTTGCACAGCTTTATCACCAATTAATGCTTTCCCTTGTTGTCCTAATACTAATAAGCGGTAAATTTCCCCCACTAAGGCATCATAGATACGAGGTTTAGCAAATTTTTTACTCAGTGGTTTATCTGCTTTTCCTGTTGGATTAGGATTATTAACCAACCAATAATGCAAAGGGGGCGAAGCCTCGCCTGTAATGGTTAAATGCGGGCGTGCTTCATGATTTGGAGGGGGCGATACATCATGATAATGAATATCACCCAGCAAAAATGGATTATCATGAGCAGAAAATAAGGCATTGGTTGCATGAATTAAACCTGCTTCAGAACGCCAATTAATATCTAATGTATAACGACGGTGGGCATTGCGGCTGGCTTCCATATAGGCAAAAATATCTGCCCCCCGAAAGCTATAAATTGCCTGCTTTGGGTCACCAATTAAAAATAAGCGATCGGTATTTTGATAATAAATACGGCTAAAAATAGCGTATTGGATTGGGTCAGTATCTTGGAATTCATCAATTAAGGCGGCACGGTAATGGTGTGAAATCCGGGTTGCTAAGGTTTGCCCATGTGTTGCATCATGTAAGGCATGATATAAATTACCTAAAAAATCATTAAATGATTGTACATTATGCTGTTGTTTCTTTTGTAATAATTTTTCTCTAGCAATAAAAAAAAGTTTTAAACGTAAAAAACGAATATAGGTTTCAAAAAAATCATTGGTATTTTTAGTGATAGAGTGTAATTGTTCAAGCTTTAAATATACTGTATTTAGCTCGGCTAATGGGGCAAAGAGTGTAATTAACTCAGTTTTATATTTTTTTAAAAAATTAGACACATTTTCAGGGAAAACTAGTTGTGGCTGCTTTAGTTTTTGTAATTCAGTAAAGCATTTTTCCGCCGTTGTGGCATAGTAGCGTTTAAACTTTTTATTTTTATGTGCTTCACGTAAAGCTTCAATAAACTCCACGCCATAGGCATTCAGAAGTTTTTGTACTGCTTTGCTAATATGTATAAAATCTTGTTCTTTTTGTTGTGCTTGGGTTACATAGGTATCAATTGTTTCATAACGTTGTTCAGGAATGACTGTTAATAATAATTGTTCTATAAATTGACTGCCCCCTAAGCTTTTTTGTAATTTTTCAGGGCTATCCCACTTTACAATATTAAAAACATAATCAAGAAATAAGGAGGAAGCATGATAAAAATGTTGCCGCCAAAAATCTTCCACCACTTCACGAATAAAACCGTCTGTATCAGTGAGTAGCTCAGTATCGAATAATGTACCACTTTCAAATGCATTATCACGTAACATACGCTGACAAAAGCTGTGAATGGTATAGATTGCCGCCTCATCAAAACCACGTAAAGCCAGAATCAAATGTTTAACAATCTCGTGCCGTTCTGCTTCAAATTTTTGTAGCCAATATTGAATTAAAGGATCATTATTTTCTTGTCCTTGAAAAGCTTGTAACACTTCCCGCAAACGACGACGTACCCGATCACGCAATTCTTCCGTTGCTGCTTTGGTAAAAGTCACCACTAAAATTTGTTTAATTTGTAAACGTTCTTCAATTAATAAACGAATAATTAAAGTGGTAATCGTATAAGTTTTCCCTGTCCCTGCACTGGCTTCAATTAAATTAATCCCTGTAAGAGGGATATTTTCAGGTTCAAGGGCTTGGAAGTTGGTATCAATTGTCAAGGCACTGTCCTAGAAATGTCATCAAGAGTATGACAAAGAAACTAAGTGTGTATTTTATCGTATTTTGGGGGTATATGTTGATTTTAGTTGAAAAGGATTAATTTAGGCTAATTAAGGTAAAAATAGTGATCCGTAGGATGAAATAGCTGCGCCACGGTACCTTAATATTTTAAGGTAAAAATTCACACAGCGTATTCCATTTTTTAAGATTAAAGCTCGTAATATTTAGTCAATTATTACATTGTTAACCATGTTGTGATCATTTGCTCAGTGGGCACACTGCCTGTATGCACCACTTCTTCATTCACTGCCACAGCAGGGGTTGTCATCACGCCAGCAGCCATGATTTCAGCCAAATCACTCACTTTAGATAAATGAATCTCGATACCTTGTGTTTCTGCTGTTTGGGCAATGATTTCCATTGTTTTATCACAATTTGTACAACAGGTACCAAATACTTTAATAGTTTTCATTTTTTAACCTTGAATAGTAAACATAAAATAAGGAGCCAGTATATTAAATACCCAACCCACTAATGTAAAAGAAACCAGTAATATTGCAACAAATACTGCTAGTAATCGCCATGTCATCACTTGTTTTAGCATGACAAATTCTGGGAAGCTGGCAGCCACGGCACTCATACAAAAAGCCAAGGTTGTGCCAATAGGTAAACCTTTTAATAATAAGCTTTCCATTACAGGAATGACGGCTGTTGCATTGGTATATAATGGAATAGCTAATATTACAGAAGCAGGCACTGACCACCATTGTCCATCACCTAAATGTGTTGTAATCCAATTCTCAGGTACATAGCCGTGTAAAGCAGCCCCGATACCAATACCCACGAGTACCCAAATCCAAATTCTTTGAACAATGGTGAATGTTTCATTTTTTGCAAAGTCATGACGTTGTTGTACGCTTAATTTAGGTGTTTTTGTAGTCGACTCTGTAATGGGGCTTGCATTCATATAAGCTTGGGCAACAAAAGGCTGTAACCAACGCTCAGAGCGTAAGAGATCAAATACAATCCCTCCAATAATACCGATTAATAAACCAATACCAACATATAATAAAGTAAACTTCCAGCCCAATAGGCTGCCTAATAAAATCACGGCAATTTCATTAATAATGGGAGACGTAATTAAAAATGCCATGGATACACCCACGGGAATTTTTGCAGAGGTAAAACCAAGAAATAGGGGAATGCTGGAGCAAGAGCAAAACGGGGTAACAGCACCAAAACCCGCCCCTAATATATACCCTACAAATTTATTTTTGCCTGACAAATACAGGCGTACACGTTCTACATTTAACGATGCACGTAGCCATGCAATAATATAAATAATAACCACTAATAAAAATAAAATCTTAGTGACATCTTCAATAAAAAAATGTAGAGCGTGGGCGGTATTGTTATCAGTAGGAAATTGTAATAAACCGTAAACAATCCAATCTGCAAATTCGGTAAAAATGCTAAACATAATACTCAGTGACCTCTTTAATTTCGTTAATCGTCGAATGACGATATAAATGAGTAAAAAAAAGGCGGATTTATTCCGCAGTGCTGCTATCAGAAGATTTAATATAATCAAGCAAATGACTAAATTCTTCAATGGCTTGATAGTTTAATGAAAAACATACGCGAGGAGGTTTAGGTTCAGCAATCACAAACCCTGCTTGCTTTAAAATACGCAGATGCTCAGAAACAGTAGATTGTGCTAAACCTAATTCATTGACAAAATCACTGCTTAAACAGCCTGTGTGTTTTAACAAAACCCGTAAAATACGAATACGTGCAGGATGAGAGAAAGCTTTCGCCGCTTTGGCTAAGGCTTCTTCTTTGGCTTCATCAACATGTATACTATTAAGTATTGTATGTGTTTTCATAGGTAAACTATTTAGCTTATCGTCGATAGACGATTTTAGTAGATAAGTATAACACTGTCAAGATTTTTAAAATGGCATCAATCACTACCTCCCATTTTTTATTTAAAAATAGAAGGCGCAGTATATTCTATATCATTTTAATTTTTTAGATAAATAAATGTTCGATTTCTTTTAAGTGTCGATCTAAAGAGAGCGATAACATAGAAGAGATTGTAAACAAAGTGGCTAATACATTTAGATTAGAGTCTGCTTCACTTGCAGCACGAATACGTTCTAAAAAGTTGTAATTCACTTTTTGCATTTCTTGGAAACGTTCTTTTAGACCATCAAAATTAAGATCAACTTCTTTGCCGTCACGTTTGTGCAAGTAATATTCATGTAAGAGATAGGAAGAGGTTACACGAAAAACCGTTTCATCTAAAGAGGCAAAAGGAAGATGATAATAGGCCATACCGCGCATAGTAGAGCTAATAGGACAGGCACTACTTGCCATCACAAAACCAATTAATGCACGTAAACCTGTTTGAGCATCAGTACGTTTAAAGTACTCTCTTTCAGGGGTTTTAACGTGAATATCAACTTCTTTACAAGATAGGATTTCTGCAAAGCCTAATAAGATCTCGTGGGCATCCACGGCAACAGGACAATGAGAAAACTCCTCTTCTTTTAGAGGACAATTAGGACACTGATGGAAATCTAATTGTGTCCAAGCAGGATAGGCAGCCTTATCTAATATGGATTCACGAGGTCTATCATACTCAACATTATAATTTAAAACCTTTCCATCATCCATGGTAAAGGTATATTCGATAAACATAATTTAGACACCCGTTGTCACTTCACTCACGTCTAATAGCATGTATAGATAAGAAAAACTATAGAGGTATGCATAGTATTAGTGTATTTGATTTATACCATGATTAATGACTTTCTATGTATTATTAGTGTTTTACTGTGTGCAAACTAAAAATACTGAACTATAAGAAAGTGCAGGACTCATGCATATTATGTTTTAAATAACATAAAATTTGGTACCGAGGGTCGGACTCGAACCGACACGGTGTTGCCACCACCAGATTTTGAGTCTGGCGCGTCTACCAGTTTCGCCACCCCGGCGTTATAATGCAGAGATTATAAATAATTCATGGGAGTTTGGAAAGTTTTCCTTATCATTATTTTTTAAATAAAAACAAAAGTTAATTGTTTTTTTAACTTTTATCAATTAGTTAATCTATTTATATTATTTTAATTCCTAGGGAAATATGCCTGCTATTTTTGCTGTATTTCAGAAAAATATGCTTTTCTTGTTCAGTTAAAAAATCCTATTTTTTTTATTGAATTTACTAAGAAATCTATTTACAGCCTATGTTTTTTCTCTTTTAATAAAAACTACTTAATAGAAAATATATTTTTTTTAGGCTCTACAATATGTTATGACGCATTCTCATGTTATAATGCGCAGGCTTTAACGTTTGGATATAAATTTAAATCATGTAAGTATTTGAATTTAAACATTTGTTACTATATTTCTAGATATCTCAATTTACCCCCCTTGTTGGAAAGAGCTCCTGTGATTACAAAACTGCGTAATGTTGCAATTATTGCCCATGTTGACCATGGGAAAACAACTTTAGTTGACCAGTTATTACAACAATCAGGCACATTAGGTGATCGTGCTGAAAATGTTAGCCGTGTGATGGATTCTAATGATTTAGAGAAAGAACGTGGTATTACCATTTTAGCCAAGAACACAGCTATTCGCTGGAGTGACTACCGAATTAATATTGTGGATACCCCCGGACACGCCGACTTTGGTGGTGAGGTAGAGCGGGTATTATCTATGGTTGATTCTGTTTTATTATTGGTTGATGCGGTTGATGGTCCTATGCCACAAACCCGTTTCGTGACAGAAAAAGCTTTAGAGCGTGGTTTCCGTCCTGTTGTCGTGGTAAATAAAATTGATCGTGATGGTGCACGTCCTGATTGGGCGGTTGATCAAACCTTTGAATTATTTGATCGCTTAGGTGCGGATGACGCACAGCTTGATTTCCCTGTTATTTACGCTTCTGCATTAAACGGTTATGCCAGTGAAGACAGTGAAGCACGTTCAGGTGACATGGAACCTTTATTTGAAAATATCGTTAAACATGTACCTATTCCTGATGTTGACCCAGAAGAGCCTTTCCAGTTACAAGTGAGTGCATTAGATTACAACAGCTATGTGGGTGTTATTGGTATTGGACGTATCAGTGCTGGACGTATTAAACGTAATACACCTGTGAGCATTATCGATACAGAAGGCAAAAAACGCCAAGGTCGTATGTTGCAAGTGCTTGGTTTCCACGGTTTAGAGCGTGTAGAGCAAGAAGAAGCCAATGCAGGGGATATCATCGCCTTTACAGGAATTGAAGATCTAAATATTTCAGATACTTTATGTGATCCTGAACATGCCCGTCCATTACCCGCTTTAACCGTTGATGAACCAACGGTGAGCATGACTTTCCAAGTCAATACTTCTCCTTTTGCAGGGAAAGATGGTAAATATTTAACGTCTCGCCAAATCCGCGAACGTTTACAACGTGAGTTATTACACAATGTAGCTTTACGTGTTGAAGATACCGATAACCCTGATAAATTCTTAGTCTCAGGGCGGGGTGAATTACACTTAAGTATCTTAATTGAAAACATGCGTCGTGAAGGTTATGAGTTAGGTGTTTCTCGTCCACAAGTAATTTTAAAAGATGTGGATGGTGTGATTCATGAGCCTTACGAAAACTTAACCGTTGATGTCGAAGAAGAATATCAAGGTGGCGTAATGGAGAAGTTGGGCTTACGCAAAGCTGAACTAATCAACATGACACCTGATGGTAAAGGACGTATTCGTTTAGATTTTGTTGTGCCTTCACGTGGTTTAATCGGTTTCCGTACAGAATTCTTAACCTCTACATCAGGTACAGGGTTAATGTACCACGTATTTAGTCATTACGGCGAAATGAAAGCGGGGACAATTGGTCAGCGTATTAATGGTGTATTAATCGCAAATGGCGCAGGAAAAAGTTTAGGTTATGCCTTGTTTAACTTACAAGAGCGTGGACGTTTATTAATTGGTGCAGGACAAGATGTTTACGAAGGTATGGTGATTGGTATCCATTCTCGTGATAATGACCTTGTTGTGAACCCATTAAAAGCAAAACAATTAACTAACGTGCGTGCGGCAGGTACTGATGAAAACATCATGTTAACCCCGCCTATTCGTCATACTTTAGAGCAAGCTTTAGAGTTTATTGATGATGATGAATTAGTGGAAGTAACACCTAAGCATATTCGTTTACGTAAGCAGTTCTTAAAAGAGCATGAACGTAAACGTGCATCACGTAGCACTTCAACAGAAGGCTAAACTTAAACCATGATGAGCTAATTTTAAATTAGCTTATTGCTTTGAGTAAAAAAGGGGACATAGCAATATGTCCCCTTTTTTTGTGTAAAATTTATTGTATGGTTTAAGTTGAAGTAAAATTTATATTTTGCAGTTTTGTAGGGTGGCAATAGCGTAGCGTATTCCACCATTTTCAAGGAATGTTTTACATTACGAGCCTTAGCTTTAAAAAGGTGGAATACGCTGTGTAAATTTTTACCTTAAAATATAAGGCACTGTGGCGCAGCTATTTCCCCCCCTACTGATTCACTGCCATTAAGTTAAGGCTTCCCCTCGTTACAACGCTCTGCGTCACTGCCATTAATTTAAGGCATTCCCCTCGTTACAACGCTTTGCGTTGTAATGCAGTCAAGGAAGCTCCGCGTCCTCCCTGACACCTTGGTAGCTTTCAGCAAGATGACGCAGAGCGTCAGGGACGGGATTCCAGCGCGGAGCGCGTGGAACCAGATAATCCTTAACTTAATGTAATGGTAGTGCCCTACTGATTACTTATAATAGTAGTGGTATACAGCATTGTAATAAGGAAAATTTGAGAGATGAAAAACATTCACAGAATCTGTTTGATTTTTAGGGAGGCTGGAGCTGGTTCCCCATCCTCTTCATCATAACTGTATAGCATCTAAGCTTTTAAAGAGCATATGTACTTTCTTAAACCTAAATACACAGTTAAGTGATATTGTCAGGATTGAGGAACCTATTTATAGGTATAGGCAATTTAAAGACTAAAATCAAACCTGTAACCATAGATAATATTTAAAATATATCAATATCTCTTCTTTAATCCTAATAGAAATAATGGTTATGCACTTATAAGATCCCCTTAGTTTTTGCATTGCACCATTAGAAAGCATTTTATATAAAATAAACTGTTAAAATATAGAAAAATAGTTATATATCAATCCATTACTTAACTGGAACGCTCTTTGCTAAAGTTACCCCTAATTAAGAATTTTTATCTCAATATTTTAAAAATTTCAGTCTTAAATAGGAGTTGCTATGTCTTACCTAGAGCCTACTGAATTTGTGACAAAAATGGTTGATTCTGGTGAATCAAAAATTTATATGTCAACCAAAGATACCTTAATTCGTGCTTTTATGGCAGGTGCCATTCTTGCGCTGGCAGCTATGTTTGCGATTACTGTGATGGTTAAAACAGGATCACCTTTAGTGGGTGCGATATTATTCCCTGTTGGTTTTATCATGTTGTACTTGATGAAATTTGATTTACTGACAGGCGTATTTACCTTGGTTCCTTTGGCTTTATTAGATAAACGTCCTGGGGTCACATTTAATCAAGTATTAAGAAATTGGGGATTGGTATTTGTAGGGAACTTCGGCGGTGCGCTAACTGTCGCCTTTATGATGTCCTTTATTTTAACCTATGGTTATAACGTTGATGGCGGTGCATTGGCTGCTAAAGTGGGTTCAATTGGTGAATCCAGAACAGTTGGTTATCAGGCACATGGCTTAGATGGTTGGTTAACCATTTTCATCCGTGGTGTTTTATGTAACTGGATGGTATCAATGGGGGTTGTCGGTGCGCTAGTGTCCACTTCCGCCACAGGTAAAATGATGGCAATGTGGATGCCTATCATGTTGTTCTTCTTTATGGGTTTTGAACACTCTATTGTGAATATGTTTCTATTCCCTTTCTCCATGATTATGGGCGGTGACTTTACTATTGGACAGTACTTATTATGGAATGAATTACCGACGGCATTAGGTAATTTAGTTGGTGGTTTTGTATTGGTTGGCTTACCTCTGTATTACACACATGTGCGTACCAGCCCTGAACGCTCTGTAGCATAAGGCTTTTTGCTCTTTTAACTTAACACACCCCTAACTTATAACTTAAAGCCTCAATTTCCATGAAATTGGGGCTTTTTTATTGATTGATTATGTCACACGCATTACAAATAACAATTGGGCAGCAGTCCGACAAAGGGCGCAAGAAAATTAACCAAGATTTTCATGGTGCGTATAGCCCTGATGATCCTTTATTAAGTTTAAAAGGGATTGCTGTTGCACTCTCTGATGGTATCAGTAGCAGTGATGTCAGCCAAATCGCCAGTGAAACAACTGTTAAAAGTTTTCTGCTTGATTATTATTGCACCTCTGAAGCATGGTCAGTGAAAACATCGGTGCAGCGTGTCCTGCTTGCCACAAATTCTTGGCTACATGCACAAACACGGCGCAGTCGCTATCGTTTTGAAAGTAAAGATCGAGGCTATGTCTGTACTTTTAGTGCAATAGTGTTTAAATCGACCACCGCCCATATTTTTCATATTGGTGATAGCCGTATTTATCGCTTATCAGGCAGTTCATTAGAGCAATTAAGCAAAGACCATCGTGTTTGGGTGGCACAAGAAGAGAGCTATCTAAGTCGTGCTTTAGGGGTGAATGAACATCTCGAAATTGATTATCAAACCTTAGCATTAGAGCAAGGAGATATTTTTATTCTTGCCACTGATGGGATTTATGAGCATGTAGAGAAAAAGTTTTTTATCGATACGATTAATGAGTATACAGATGATTTAGATCATGCCGCTCAAGTGATTTTAGATGAAGCGTATCAACAAGGCAGTACTGATAATTTAACCTTACAAATTATTCATATTGACCAACTTCCTCAGCAAGATGCAAAAGAAGTCTATCAGCAATTAACTGCTTTACCTTTCCCGCCTACATTAACCGCCAGAATGTTATTTGATGGGTATCAAATCATTCGTGAAGTGCATTTTAGCAGTCGTAGTCATGTTTATTTAGCTATTGATACAAAAACAAAAGCGCAAGTAATTATTAAAACCCCTTCTGTTGATTTACAAGGTGATGCAGCTTATTTAGAGCGTTTTTTAATGGAGGAGTGGATTGCACAACGTATAAATAATGCACATGTCCTCAAACCCTGCCCAATCATACGAAAACGGCATTATTTATATAGTGTGACAGAATATATTGAAGGGCAGACCTTGGCACAATGGATGATAGATAATCCAAAACCTGATATTGAAACAGTACGCACTATCATTGAGCAAATAGCTAAAGGGCTACAAGCATTTCACCGTCAAGAAATGCTACACCAAGATATACGTCCGCATAACATTATGATTGATAATACGGGGACGGTTAAAATTATTGATTTTGGCTCAACACGTGTTGCTGGCCTAATGGAAATGAATACACCATTAAAGCGTCAAGATATACTTGGAACAGCCCAATATACTGCACCTGAGTATTTTCTCGGTGACAGTGGCACCCCCCGCTCTGATTTATTTTCATTAGGTGTGATTGCCTACTATATGTTATCAGGGCGACTCCCATATGGAACACAAGTAGCCAATGCCTGCACTAAAGCAGCACAGCATAAGCTCAAATACGCTTCTGTATTAAGTGAAGATCACCATATCCCTGCATGGATAGATGAAACCTTAAGAAAAGCGACGCATCCTGATCCTTATCGTCGTTATGCAGAGTTATCAGAATTTGTATATGACCTACGCCATCCTAGCCAAACCGCCTTAAATAAAGCGCGCCCACCTTTGATAGAGCGTAACCCTGTATTAGTCTGGCAAAGTATTTCTTTTATCTTATTGTTAATTATTATTTTTGGCTGATTTAAATAAAAATACTTTGCTACTAATTAAAACCCCTAAAAAATAGCCTTTAATACAGTGTTTTTTCAAGTGTTGGCTTGACCATGTATTAATTTTTAAGTTGGTATATTAAATAATATTTGTTGCTCTCCTGTGGGGTAATAAATCATAAAATCAGAAACACCATCTTGATTTTTATCATCAATAATCTCTATACGTAAAAAAGAAGTAGGTGAAGATTTTTGAATAAAGTAGCTTAAAAATCCTTGATATCTCTGATTATTAAATATAAAAGCAATAAACCCCTTTTTATAATAGGTGTTGCGTTGTTCTATAGTAGAATAAAAAGCAATTTTATTGGCAATAGTGGGATAAAGTGCTTGTGTATGATAAGAGGAAGAAGTAGTAATATATGCCTCATCAAAACCACTAACCGTATCAACAGTATTAGCAGGTAAATAGTATAAAGCCTCTATATTGTTATCAATAGTAGAAGTTTCTTTTTGTGCATAAAACCACTGTGCATTTTCAACATAAATTTGCAAGGGTTTGTTTCTTTCTGTTCTTGCCTGTGGGGTTATCGTTTTTTCATGTATCACCCCTTCACCAAATATCACATTATTTTCAACTTTGACAGATTGCGCAATAATGACATGTTCAAGATATGTGTGGGGAGTGATAATTAAAGATTCTAAGCGAGCAGGATAAACAGGGTCCCCTATAATATTCCCTGCTAAACTTCGCCCTTTTAGTACTGTAAAAGGTGCTAACTGTACATCTCTAATAATAGAATATTTTAATTGGCTACGATTAATAATTGAACCTTCAAGGATACCACCAATAATATGAGATCCTGTAAACTCAATATTCTTTATTATTCCTTTATTTAAAATAACCCCTGTAAAAGCCCCTCCGCCTGTGAGAGTGGAATGTGGGGCAACACTGGAATCCATAATGTGTCCATAATTAATAGTTATTCCTGAAAATAATGCATTATCTACAACACCATTTGATTCAATATAAGCATTGTCAATCTTATTATTATAACTTGTACATGTATGGTTAATACGACCTTCTACGGGGCAAACTGTAGTATGTGCTACATTATCTTTAGTCGCAAAAATTGCAATACAATGTATTGTATCGTTTATGCTTGAAGGCAGTATGTAGTGTTTACTTTGGCCACTACATTGTCCACCCCACCCTAAAAATTCATAATCAACAATATTTGGTATTGCAATCAATTTCTGGTTTTCCCCTGTAATTTTTATATTGTTACAATGTTGTTCATTGCAATAAAAATCTAAGGCAGGGAGGTGAATACGCCCTTTCCCTAATACACTTAGGTTAATGGTTTTATTAGAAATTGGTGTAACAATAGGGGGAGGTTCAGGAGTTAATGGTGTTGTCGGATCAGGGGTAACAGGGGGAATTGGATCAGGTATTGTTGGTTCAGGCTTAATAGGAAGTATTGGCTCGGGGATAACAGGGGGTGTGATAGTCTCTTCAATAGTAAAAGAATTTTTTAATACTAAAGTTTCTCCTTTTGTTGTGACGCTAATGTCATATTTACCCACTACTTCTGTGAGATTAATCTGTAAAGCAACCTGTAATTTTTCAGAATTAATAATAGTTAAATCACTAATAATTATTTTATTTTTAGGTTTAATATCAACAATACTTTGAGCTGTAAACTGTGTATTTTTTCCTTCAATAGTTAATATAAGTTTATCTGTTTGCTGTGCTTGTTTAGGAAAAAAATCGTGTAAGCTTGCAATAGGAGGCGGGGCAATAATAATAGGTGCATTGACTCTAAATGTTTTAACCGCAACTTGTTCACCGCTTTTAACACTAATTATATGATCACCAAGCTTTGCTGTATTACTAATATGTATATGTGCTTGTAATGTATTGTGATCAATAACTGTAGAAGAATTTAAGCTTATACCTGAATTAGGGTCAAGAAGGACTTTTGTTGCTTCAGAAAAGTAGATATTTTCTCCTTTTATAGTTATGTTTATTATTTCATTTTTATTTGCTTGATTAGGTGTTAAGCTTATTTTTTCTGGTGGGTAAATACGAAAACCATTCTTTAATGTACTTACTTCATCCCCTGTCGAAGTAAATACATCATACCCTCCCAGTGGAGCATTATCAGCAATATCAGCTACAACTTCAATTTGTGTCTCATTGATCACATATATAGATTTAATATCAATCCCCGCATCTTTAAAAATAAGGTAAGTATTTTCGTTAAAATGTGTATCTTTTGCATTAATGAATAAGGAAATATTTTTGTCTCCTTGAGAGGCATGACTTGGGGAAATAGATTCAATGGTTGGGTGTGAAAATGGCTCAAAAATATTGAGTGTACCAATTTCTTTATTGTGTACTATTTCTGTACCAGTAGTGACTGCTACGCCATATAAACCTTTTTTAGTTTTGTCATTTAATGTAATTGTGGCACGTAATATATGCTTATTAATGACCTCTGTTTCAATAATGTTAATATTTGCATTAGGAAAATTAATGATAGAGTGTTCAGTAAAATTGGTTTGGTAGCCATAAATAAATACTTTTGCTGTGGTTGTGCCCAGTGCGAGTCTATTTGGCATCACATTAATAATATAAGGGGTATTAGAGGTTTTTGTGATACTTAATATATCTGCACCTGTTGCTATTTTTTCAGTCGCACCCCAACGGGTGGTAACTGTTGCAGAATAGTGATTGATGGGGGCATCATGGGGAATAGAGACTTTTACGCGTAGCTTATTTTTTGCAATAAATATTGTTTCTTTTACAAGAATATGACTGTTATTAAAAGAGAGTTGGCTACTGTCATTAAAATCTACATTAGATCCCGACAATATTAAGTAGGTTTCACTCCCTTGTGGTAAATTATTTGGGTAGGAGGAAATGATTGTGGGCTTATGTGTACTAGAGAGGATATTAAAAAATAAATTTTGAATAGTGGTAGAAAATTCATCCTCAGACTGTTTATCTTTATTTTCTGGTAATTGAGTACAGCTGCCTCCTGTTAGTTCTGCAATATAGCAAAAATCTGTGGCATCTTTTGCATACAAAGGTATGGAGAAAAAAAGGAGAAAAAAAAAGGTGAGCAGTGTTAATTTTTTTTCATAAGCCTGCATAGTTTGCTACCAATTTTATTAAAAAATTAGGCTATAAAAATAGCCTAATTCAATGAATAGATAAAAAAGCTTTATTGAGCCACAATACTGTGGCTCAATTACTAACCTGTTAAATTAATACATGTTATTAACCGTTAAAATCAGGGGTATTCCAGCTTTCTTTATTCTCACAACTTCCTGTCCCGAGTACATGTAAGCGTACATTTTGAACTTGGAAACGTGTTAATAATGCATCAATATTTGCATCAGGGTAGGCGGATGCATCTGTTACAAATGCAATTTGCCCTCCTTCTACAATATGATCTAATGCAATATCTAATGCTTCAGCACTGGCTTCATGACATTCGCCCCCTCCTTCAGCTTTTAAGCTATTGACTACATTTAATAAACTAAACATGTCATTAGTTGCTGCCAATACTTTCACAGTATCTTTAAAACCAACTAAGGCGATTGTAGGAGGCTCTTGGCTACTCATTTGAGCCTGCTGGAATGTCTCCACAGTAAAGCGTTCAAGTGCCTGTTTTACACCATCAATTTCTTCTTGCATACTATTGGTAGTATCAATGACAAAAATGAAATCAACTTTCACATCTGCACCAATTTGTGTACGGGTATGCATGATTTTTCTGTAAGGTGTAGGGTACTCATTTGCAGTCACATGTGATTTAAATGAAAGAGATAGCAGTCCCATATCTTTCAAAATAACACGGAAAATAAGCTTAGTGCTATGAAGATCTTCAGCATTCTCAATACTTAAATCAGGGAAAGTACAACGAATGACTTTAGGATTAGTAGTACCAGAGCATAATGATTCCTCATTTTCAAAATCAAAGGAATGAATCTCGACACCATCAGGTAAAGTGACATCAAGAATACCACCTGTTGCTGTTTTGATTGGTGCATTCTCATCTAAGCCTACTGTGACCTCATAGGTTAAAATGCCATTGAGTGAAACAGGATTTGGTGTTGCCACAATATCAGTAAATAAATAAGGTTTAACTTGATTCCATAAAGTATTCAAGTCAGATTCGTATTCATTAGAACTAACTATAGCCACATTTTTCAATGAACCTAGTGAAAGATTACCTAATACTAACTCTGCTGTAGCTGATTCATTTGCAGCTAAATCAGGGAATTGACATGTTAATGTATTCACATCACATGTTGCATTAGGGCTACTGAAAGATAAGGCTTCTGCATTACGAGGTAAGCGTTCAGTCAGTACAACATTTGTCGCTGTTTGTTCACCTTGGTTAGAGAGAGTAAAAGTCAAAGTTAAGGTACTATCAACACCTAACGATTTCCATGTACTTGGTACAGTATTTAATGTTAAGACTGAGCCAACTGAAATATCCACTTCTGTATCAAAGTTTTGATTTCCTACACCCACTGCTTGACTGGCTAATACACGCCCGTCTTTTGTGACTATTGCCGTATAATCATTTTCTGTTAATCCAGAAATTTCCCATGCTCCAGTTGCATCAGAGACAGTAGAAAAATCTCCAATTTCAATGGTTGCACCAACAATTGCTTGTCCTGCTTTATCATGCAGCACGCCAGAGACACTATATTCACCAACTGGCTCTGTACCATTAAATTTAGAAAATGCATTTGTTAAGACACTTTCCCATACAGAGGCTAATGCAGAATCAGACAATGAATCTGAAGCTAACCAGTTAAAGGTACCTTCTGTTGCTTCAGCAGTTGTTTGATAAAATACTTTATTTGCCTCTTCTTCATCACATGCATTAGTCAGCATAATATGTGCTTTGACCTCTTTTGCTTGTGCTTCAGCAATCACAGCTTGGGCATCAGTTGTGGCACTAGAACCTGTGACAATAATTATTTCTCCTCCGTTTCTGATATTCTCCAATGCCATATCAATAGCTTGGATAGAGCCATTAGCACATGTCTCCCCACCTGAAGGTGATAAAGTACGTAGTTGTGTAACAATCACCCCAAAGTCACGGGTTACAACACGTGAAACAGCTTGCTCTTTGAATGTCACCAACTCCATAATAGGAAGGTTTGCAATCAAATCACGATCAGGAAATGCTTCCGTAATTTCTGTTTCAAATGCCATAATTTGTTCTTCAGTAGGTAGTATATTTGCATCAAACTGTGTCCAGAACGCAGCAATACGATCAGCAGCAGGATCATTACGTGAAATAAGCTCAACTAGGTAAGCTTCTAGTGCATTAGAAGCTGTGATTAAATCACTTCCCATTGTTGCAGTATCTTCAATGGCAATAACAATATCAGCCAATTCATTACCTCGTGGAGGGATAGTTGGCTCAACTTGTGCCACACCTAGGCGAATTGTTTCTGTTGCATTAACAGTACTGTCATTTTCAGAGGTGGCAGTCACTGTAATGAGTGTTTCATTACCTCGTCCAACAGGAAGTACGACAGAAAGTCTTAAAACACTGCGCCCTAACTCTCCTACCTCAATAGATTGTGGTATTGTTTGAGTAACCCAGCCTTGTGTATCTGTGACAGTAATATTGTAACTATCTTCTGCAGGGCTGCCATTTTGAATAATAATATCAATATTAGCAACTTCATTAGGTTGCCCTAAAATGAAATTACGTGTAGAGAGAGAGACATCATAAATAATTTTACTTGCCCCCACTTCAACATTTGTTGCAGTGGTTAGCATATCAACAGAGATTCCTGTATCAAGCAAGAGGTTATCAGCAAAAATAGATAATTTATTAGGTGCATTAAATACTTCAGCACTAACACCGCGTAAATCAACAGTTCCACCTTTGCCAACAGCAATAATGATATTTTGATTGGCACTTACTGCCCCTTCAACAAGCTTGGTCAGATCCATCTTGGCATCATCACCTGCAAAGATTACTACTTCATCGCTACCTTCAATACGTGTGGTGGCACTGGCTTCAAGTAATATAGGATCCCAACGTGTGCGGACAGGACGGCGGAAGCTTTGGCGGCCACGACTACCTGTACGTACTAAACCAAATTGTCGACCAACATCAACACGGTTAGAGCCTCCTACACCGGGGCGAGTTCTTGGGAAAGAAGTTCCTACAGCATCTCCCCCATTACCAGAAATCACTTGTCCTGTAGAGTGGTTTGTAGAATTTGAAGTATTGATAGCTCTTAAATTAATACGCCCACCATCACCTGCATATGCTGTACCTGTTGAGCCAATACTTGATGTCCAACCTGAGTCAGGATTGTTTACACCACGATTGAAAATCTTGGCATGGCCACCACGCCCTGAAATAACTTGACCATGATTGTCTACAAAACTAGGTAGAATATCTATTTTTCCACCTGTTGCCCCAACAGATCCAGGCATCCGTGTCCAACCAGAATTAAAGTAGTTATAAGTTAAATCATCTCCACCGCGCCCTGTAATAATCTGGCTTCCTTGAGTAGTTGTTAAACGCCCTGCTGAAATACGCATATCACTTCCAGCGGTAGCACGGTTGTAAGCATTACGGCTATTAAAAGGACCACTCGCATTAATCCCCTGCTCAGCACGAATAATTCCTTGGTTATGTAAAATACCTACTGATAAATCTACACTTGGTGAAGGTAAACCATGTTGACCTGTATTACTACGTAAAATCCCTGATGACTCTACACATAATCCACGTACACGTGCACGTGCTTCATTGTCTGCCGTACGAGGGTTATCAATTAGTGTTACAGTATGTGATACAGCAACCCAATCATTTGATGTGGGAATACGGTTACCTTCCCAAACAGCTGGGTTAATCCATGCACCTGAACGTTGGCTGCGTATAGTCGGTACAGAGGTATTACATGGATCTGTATTTAGACCGCGTACATGAACAGTAAGACTTTGCTGCCCAGTATTTCCTTCTTCATCTATAATTTCTAGTGTCGCTTGAAAGCCTTGTACAGGAGATGCTTGCATAAAGACATGCGTTACATCAATGGCTTGACCAATATTTGCTGTACCTGCTAATGATGAATTATCACCAAAATGCCAGATATAACTATGTGTCCCATTATCAGCATCTGTAAAAGTACCACTAAGGTTAGTGATTTCTCCAACATCTACAGCAATTTCATTATCACCACTTAAAGTGACTACAGGTACTGCACCACGAATTACTACGCTTGTTGTAGCAGTACCAACTTCTCCATAGCTGTCTGTCACAGCATAAGTAATAGTGTGGCTTCCTTTTTGGGTAAAGGTATGAGAAGCTGTGGCTGTACTTGCAATAACACTGTTATTAATAAGCCATTGATGTCTTGGTGTGTCACCTAAATTAGGGTCAACCACTTCTCCCGTTAGTGATACGGTATCCCCAATACGAATAGGATCAGGTAAATTATCAATACTGATAACAGGAGTTTCATTAGTGATCGTAATAGAAATATCTTGGCGAGATTGTCCACCATGATTATCAGTTACTATTAAGGTCGCAGTATAGTTACCAGGTAAACGATATGTGTGTTCTGCAGTCAATGAATTTGCAGTATTATCATCCCCAAAATTCCACTCAACCGTATGTGTATCACCTGCAGTATCAGAAATTGTGCCTGAAAAACGAATGCTATTTTCAACACTTATTGTTGTTGTATTTGCACTGGCTGTAATTTGAGGTAATAAATTATTAACTGTGACAGTAATGGCTTGTGTATCAGAAGCACCTGAATTATCTGTGACAGTATAACTTACATTATGAGTACCTATTTGATTAAACTGGTAGTTAACAGCTTGTGTCGAAAAGGTATCTCCATTACTAAATTCCCAAGAAAAAACATGGCTATCATTGGCATCTGCATCAGTAAATACACCATCAAAAAGATGCGTATCTCCAACATCAACAGATAAGTTAGTCGTGCTTCCTCCTGTAATAACAGGGGTACGATTAGGAGGTTCATTAGGATTTCTATAGCCAAAATTTATAACCATTGTTTGGCTATTTGATGAGATATTAACTGTGTGTTCAACAGGTGGAAAATCCCCTGCAACAGGATCAGTTTGTACAAACCCATTCCATAATAAATCATCAGCACGAATAATAAATTCACCTGTTGTTAACGCATTAAAGCGGTAACGTCCTTGTGCATCTGTTCGTGTTGAAAATAACCCTTGATCACTATTCCAAAGTGTAATGACCTCATCATTAAACCCTGTTCCTGCTTCCCAAGGATCAAATTGACCATTACTATTTCTATCAGAATAAGTAATTCCTTCAATCACCGCTGCATTAATCTGAGTAGAAACAAAGCTACCTGTTATAAGCAAAAGTGTGCTAAGTGTTGTTTTACCTATAGGGGGTGCTCTAAATAAACGGTTGAGTTTAAAAAATAAACTCGATCGTTTGTTGTATGGTGTTAACATAATTTACACTCCAAATTTAAACCCAAACCTACCAAATACTTGGCAAGTAACCCGATAAATAGATTATCTAAAAATGTAAACACTATTTTTCATTGCATAACAAAAGCACATATAAAATACGTCTACAAAGATAAGTAATATATAAAAAAATGATACATAAATAAAGGGTTTAAATCCTAATGTAAATTTTAAAATTATCATAAGTATTTAATATTTAGTAATATTAGATAAGCAAATTAAGTAATAAATATTATAATAATAATTAAATTCATAATTAAAAATAACCAATATATTAAATTGTTATTAATTTAACAAAAATATATATCAAAAATAATTATGCATAATAGTAGTTATTAAAAATGAGGTTAAATTTTAAGATAAATACTTTAAAAAAATATAAATAATGCTTCAAAATGGTGTTTTTTATCTTATATCGAAGATAAATAACAAAGCTTAAATTGAGTAAAATCCATTTTGGAGCAAGTATTTTTTAATGAAATATAAGTAAAAAATAAAGCAACTTAAAATTATGAATAGTTACTTAATCAAAAAGCCACTACAAGGTAAACTATGTTTCTTATATTTAATGAACTTGGTAAAAAATCAAACTGTATTATTTTAGGTAAATGAGTATTAGAAAATGAGGAGGAGTTGATAACTGTTTATAGAATCCGTTTGAAATCTTTTTTAAAAACTTACCTAAGGATATTTCCTAGGTAAAATTATCTCTAAAAAGGGGGAATTTATATGTTTTTGCTTTTAAAAAGTATGTTTAAATCTAACTTTCTAAAGATATCAAATGGGTTCTATAATAGAAAAGTATTAATGAAGGAGGGGTAAATAGGTTTAGGTGTACTAACCTTTAAAGTTTTTTTATAAAAAATTTATCGGCTAAATTGTATTTACCATATCAAACAATACCTTGTATGATATGGATTTAATAATGAAAGGGTTTACAACTCAGATGTACGGCGTTTTTGCTGATAATCTTTAAAGCTATATTGTTGATACATACCTGCTACCACATATTCCCCTAACCATTGCATCATGACAGGATCTTGAATAGCCCCTGCATAACGATAAATAGCTGAGCCTTCATTATCAAAAAATACAATAGTGGGTGTGCTGCGAACACGGTGTTTTTTCTGTGAAAACTGCTTATAAGTTGTGTTTTTGCCTTCAAAATCAATCAATTTAACCTGCCCTAAAATATCAATAGCATATGCTAAAAAATTTTCACGGTAATAGGCCATGACCTTAGCATCTTGCAATACAGTCTTTCGCATTCTTTGACAATAAGGACAAACTTCCATTTCAAAAAAGAGCATAATCCCTTTTTTATTTTGTTCAATACTTTCTTGTTGTGCCTCCTGCAAGTCATCAAAAAATAAACTAAAAATCTCTTGTTTTGTTTCAGATGCCTGTGCAGTGCTGAGCGCAAGTAAAGCGATACTACAAAAAAGTAGAAATGAACGTATGGTATCTTTTAGCATAAAAACCCCTTTATAAAATATGAAGAAATAAATGATACATATATAGCTATTTTCTTATACTGCAATAAGCTTTGTATCATAATATTTTTTAAATAAGTTAAAACTATTTAATGCAGATATATTAGTATATCGTTAAGTATAAAAATACTTGCCTATGATAAAAATACCACTTGCCATATTATTGGTCATCATGATTTTATAACTGGCTTATTAGGTATATATGTTAAAATACTTATATTTCAAATAATTAAAAAATTAATCGCTGTTTAGCAAATAAAAATGTATTTGCATATCAGTGCTCATCTTGTACTATTAGAATTCTATTGTTTTCACCTAATTTTATGCCGAAAACATCCTATTTTATTGAGCCAAAATACATTATGAGTGATTCGATTGTTCGTATAGCAACCCGTAAAAGTCCCCTTGCTTTGTGGCAAGCACACCATGTCCGTCAGGCATTGTGTGATGCCCACCCCGGTTTACAGGTGGAATTGCTGGAGATGGTGACCAAAGGTGATAAAATCTTGGATACCCCTTTGGCTAAAATTGGGGGCAAAGGGCTCTTTGTTAAAGAGCTAGAAGAAGGTTTATTAGCAGGAGAAGCTGATATTGCCGTGCATTCTATGAAAGATGTGGGAGTGGACTTTCCTGAAGGTTTGCACCTGCCTATTATTATGAAGCGTGAAGACCCGCGTGATGCCTTTGTGTCTAATACCTATGATAATTTATTTGATTTACCTGCAGGAGCCATTGTTGGCACGGCAAGCTTACGCCGTCAAAGCCAAATTCTAGCTTTACGCCCTGATCTACAAATTCGTACCTTACGAGGTAATGTGGGCACACGTTTAGGTAAATTAGATGCGGGTGAATATGATGCCATCATTTTAGCTGCCGCAGGTTTACGTCGTTTAGAAAAAGCTGATCGTATCAGCTCTTTTATTGAGTCCTCTATGATTTTACCTGCTGTAGGACAAGGCGCGGTGGGAATTGAGTGCCGTGTTAATGATGAGCGTATTGAAGCCTTATTAGCCCCATTAAATGATGCTGAAACAGCTGTACGTGTACGTGCTGAGCGAGCGATTAATCGCCGTTTAGAAGGCGGTTGCCAAGTACCGATTGCAGGCTTTGCTGAAGTCAAAGGGGAGCAAATCAGTATTCGTGGTTTAGTTGCTGATCCACAAGGGCAAAAAATCTACCGTGCAGATGCTCAAGGGACTTTATCTGAAGCAGAAGCTTTAGGGGATAGTGTTGCCCAAGATTTATTACAGCAAGGGGCTGGTGAGATTTTAGCCCAACTAATGGATCATTAATCATGACGCGCCTTCTGGAGGGATTGACTGTATTAGTGACTCGCCCTCAACATCAAGCTGAAAATTTGATGAATTTAATCCATGAGGCAGGTGGAGAAAGCGTATTATTTCCTGTGATAAATATTGTGGAGATGGCTGATAATACAGCTTTATATCGCTGTCGTGATACATTGCATACTTATAATATTGCAATTTTCACCAGTGCAAACGCAGTACATAAAGCCGTGCCTCATTTATTAACAGAAGGTGATTTGCCTGATTCATTACAAATTTTTGCAATTGGAAAGCGCACTGCACAGGTATTAAAAGAATATGGTGTTTCTGCTTACTGTGCGCCTGCTCCCTATAATAGTGAAGCCTTATTAAGTATAGAAGCTATGCAAGCACAGGTGATTAAAGCCTGCCAATGTGTGATTTTTAGAGGAGAAGGGGGGCGCGATAAATTAGCCAATACCTTGCATCAACGTGGAGCAAAGGTTGATTATGTCTCTGTATATCGTCGTATTCTGCCTAACCATTCTCCCCAAATTACTAAAAAAATTGATGCCGTAGTGGTCACCAGTGTTGAAAGCTTACATAATCTATTTACTTTAGCGGCTGCTCAATTGGATTTAGTGCATTTGCCGCTTATTGTTATGAGTCAGCGTATGGTCAACACAGCAATAGAATTAGGTATTACAGCTCCGATTATGGTGGCACCTGCTGCCAGTGATCAGGGTTTATTAGATGCTATTATGACATGGCATACACAATATAATGGTTAAATCATGAGTACAGAACAGCTTTTACCGTTGGAGCGTAGTGAGCAAACACCACTCCCTTCCCCTGAACCTGCGCCTAATAAAAAGAAGCGTCGTTGGGGGCGGCTGTTTTTTTTCATCACATTGCTATTGTTAGTGGCAAGTGGTGGGGTGATTTATCAATTATGGTTATATTTGCAAAATTTAGAGCAGCAAATTAACCAACAAGATTCCTTAGTCATGGATGTGAAGCAGCTACAGCAACAGCTTTCCCAGACTGAACAGCAACAAGGAAAACGAGAACAAGCCAGTCAATCACATCTTACTACGCAGTTATCAGCCTTAAGTGAAACAATTGATAGTTTAGCAACACAGCAAACCGTTTTTACCGAACAATTATTGCAGGTACAACAGCAAACCACTACGGTAGAAAAAAGCCCTGATGTATTCTTAACAGAAATTCGCTATTTATTACACAGTGCCCAACAACGTTTTTTTCTTACTCATGATATTAACAGTAGCCTGCAAATTTTAGCTTTAGCTGATAAGCGTTTGCAGCATGATGCAAATCCTTTATATTTACCTTTACGTAAACAATTACTCAAGGATATTGCAGGCATTAAACAACAAAATCATGTGGATGTGACAAAGCTGGCGTTGCAATTAGGGAATATGCTGGACAGTGCAGCGACTTTACCTTTATTACAGGGACAGCGCAGTTTTAAAAAAGCCATCGAAATAGAAAAGGAAAACATACAACCTCCTGAAACATGGCAAGATATTAGCTTAAGTATTTGGCAAGATATGCAGCAATTAGTGGTGATTCGTCGTAATGAAACGGCTCATAAAGGGGTATTATTGACTGAGCAACGCCATGCAGTGCGCCAAACTTTGTATTTAAAACTGGTTAGTGCGCGTTTGAGTGTATTACAACGTGATACAGGAAATTTTCAACAAACACTTAGCACCGTGGATAGTTGGCTTACTCAATATTATGATCAGAGCACGCCTGACATTAAGCAAATGCGAGAAAGCCTTAATACTATGAAAGATATTGATACTTTAGCCGCCACACCGCCTGATATTTCTGCCACACTTACCTATTTAGCACAGTTAACACAGCAATTATGAAATATTTACTAACCCTTGTTTTAACCATGGCGGTGGGAATTAGCTTTGCTTTGTTTGTACAACATGATGCAGGGTATATGGTGTTTGGGCGACAATCATGGAGTGTGGAAACTAGCCTCAGTGTGTTTGCACTCGCCTTATTATTTTTAATGGGATTGTGTTATGAAATAGGAAGATTTACCTATGCCTTATTTAATTTACCCAAGCGTTTAGGCAGCCATCGCCAATATAAACGTGAGCAACGCGCCCAACAGCAGCTACAAAAAGGAGTTGAATTATTATTAGCACAGCAATGGCAGGGGGCAGAGAAAGCCGTATTAAAAAAAATCCAACACAGCCCACTGCCTTTATTGCATTATCTCACTGCTGCTTATAGTGCTGAACAACAAGGAAATAGTGTTGAATTTAGCCGTTATATTGCTTTGGCAAAACAACATAGCACACAACATAATGATGATTTTGTAACGGTATTACAGGCACAGCAAGCAGCGCAACAAGGGAATATGCTGGCAGCTTTGACTCAGATTGAACATAGTAAAACCCCTTTACCTTCTCTCTTAGCCTTACGTTTTAGCTTGTATCATTATGTGGCTGATGTAGCAATGCTATTAAGTTTGTTGCCTGAAATGCGTCAACATCGTTTATTAACTAAGTCTCAATGTCAGCGTTTAGAACTACGTTTTCATGCGCAACAATTGGAAAATATTATTCATCACCAGCCTGAACAGTTAGTGGCGTATTGGCGTAAACTCAGTAAATCTCAACGCTTAAAACCACAAATGTTTACCCCTTACTTTGAATATCTTTGTGAAACAAAACAGCAATATGCTGCCTTAACAGCATTACAAGAGATGTTAAAATATCATTGGCATACAGAATACGTGACTCAATACGGGCTGTTGGAAGTAGAACAAGTCAGTGAGCAACGCCAGTTTATTGAAAAATTTTTGAAAAAACACCCAGATGATTGTGCCCTATTATTAACAATAGCAAGGCTATATCTACGTGAAAACCAAGGTGGGGAAGCAAAGCATTTTGCAGAAAAAGCCCATGAGCGGGTAGATTCTGTGGCAAGCTATCAATTATTAGGTGATATTCATTTGCATTTACAGCAACCACAGAAAGCTGCTAGCTACTTTAAACAAGGCTTACAGCTATCATTAGATAAGGCTGAAATTTGAAACCTATGAATGCTTACGCTACTATGAGACAAGTGATGGCTAAATAGCATGAAAGCTGTATGAATAAATTAAGGATTTATGTGAAACTGTTAGACATATTTAACATTAGGCTAAAGTAAGAAACTTAATTATTCTACTGTTTGAGACTATTTATACACTACCTTGCTGACTTAATAGTGAGCATCTGATAGTTAAAAATGATACGGTTATAATACTGTACTATTTATTACGCCAATAAGTACCAATATGTTAACTGTGCCAATATAAGATTCTTAACCAAATTTATCACTGGACTAAAGAACAAGCACAGAGACTATTATAATGAGGTCATACCTTGCTACTACTCTTATCATTGAGCAGTAGGCACCTTACAGGCTAAGGATATATTTGTGTAAGGTGAGACAGGCAGACGAGTTAATCCTGAGGAGGACGCTTATGTTTATAAAGAGAATCGCTTTATTATCTTTTATGTTTTTTGGCTTAACATGGTCATTAATGACATGGAGTGGTGAGCAAGAAAAATTGGTGTCACAACCAATGAGTGCAGAAGATAAAGAGCTTACTATTGGTAGTGCCTCCCCTGATGAAGTGATCGCTCAAGTACAAGCGGCTGCAAAAGCTTTAAAAACAGAAGCTGATTTAGCGCAGTTTAATGAAATTGAAGGCAACCCATGGGTCTGGAAAGATACCTATATTTTTGTATTCAGCTGTGAAAAAGGTATTATTGCTGCACACCCTATCCAAGAGCGTTTAATTGGTGCTGATGTGTCTAAAATCAAAGACTACAACGGTAAACCTTTTATTGCTGATTTATGCGCCATGTCTAAACGTAAAAATGGGGGCTGGGTACAATATGCATGGCCACGTCCTGGTGAAATTGAAGTATCCTCTAAGTTTTCTTATATGTTGCAAGCTGTTGCAAAGGACTACCAAGTCGGCGCAGGTATTTATGATGATAACGCTTCTGCTGATGCCTTAAATAAAATGATTGCAAAATAATACCACCCCATTTACCATTTATACGAGAGGGTTTCACACCCTCTCTTTCTCCTATTCCTTACCTAATTAATAGACACCCACTTCATGATACCTATCCGTATTTCTCTCACTGATATTTATGCAGTGTGTGCGGGGGCTGTATTGCCTCTTGCCTTTGCACCTTTTAATCAGTGGTTTGCTCCTGCCCCTGTGTATCTTATTGCCGTCTTATCATTGGCTTATTTATTTTACCTCTGGCAAACCGCCTCATTGGCACAAGCAAGTCGTTATGGGTTTTTATTTGGTTTAGGCTATTTTAGCGTTGGGGTTTGGTGGGTTTACATTAGTTTTTATTATTTTGGTGGCTTGCCTGCTTTGGGAGCGGGAGCATTGGCTGCTGCCTTTGTACTTATTTTAGCCATGTACCCAGCCTTAATGGGAACAGTAATACGGCGTTTTTTTCCTCAACAAGATCACCGCTATTTATTAATATTGCCCAGTTTATGGGTAATTGTAGAATGGATACGTGGCTGGTTATTTACAGGTTTTCCGTGGTTAAGTATCGGTTACAGTCATATTGATAGCCCATTACAAGGGCTAGCTCCTGTAGTAGGTGTATATGGTATGAGCTTTGCTGTGGCTTATTCTGCAGCAGCATTGGTATATATCTGGCTGAAACGACCACACCGTGTACTTGTTATCATCAGTGTCTGTGTAATATGGGGAGGTAGTACAATATTAAGTACGGTTGCTTTTACAGAAAAGCAGGCAAAACCTTTAGATGTTGCATTAATACAAGCCAATGTTTCACAAGAATTTAAATGGGTGAGTCGTTATATTCGCCCCAGTATTGAGCGATATCTTAATTTAAGTGCACAAGAAAATGATGCAGATATTATTATCTGGCCTGAAACCGCTATCCCTTTATTTCAACATCAAGCAGGTGAATATTTAGAGCAAATTAAACAACGTGATCCTGCTTATTTAATTGGGATTCCTGTGTTGAATGAAAACGGGGAATATTTTAATTCTGTGATGCATGTACAAGGAAAAGAGGCTTTTTATTTCAAACATCACCTCGTCCCATTTGGGGAATATATTCCTTTTTACCAGTGGTTTGATGAATTTATGAAACTGCTTAAAGTACCGATGGCAAATTTTTCTGCTGGCGCAGTACGACAACCAACATTGGATGTAAAAGGGGAAAAAATAGGGGTATCAATTTGTTATGAAGATGCCTTTGCAAATCGTGTACTCAGCAGTTTGCCCGAGGCAAGTTTATTGGTCAATGTCAGTAATGATGCATGGTTTGGAGATTCGATTGCCCCCCATCAGCATTTAGAAATGGCGCGTATGCGTGCATTAGAAAGTGGGCGTTATCTATTACGTGCAACAAATACAGGGATTTCAGCCGTGATTAATGCACAGGGTAAAATTATTGCACAATCACCTCAATTTGAGGTGCACAGCTTACGTGCTCGTGCTTATCCTTATCATGGCAGCACCCCTTATGTATACTGGGGAGATACCATGATAATTAGCCTATTGGTATTGCTGATAATTGCCTATTATTTCTCAATTACTCGCTTTCTTCCTCGAACTGGCGAGTAAAAGAGGTAGCACCACAATTGGGACAAGGGGGAATGTAGTTAGGTTTGTGAAAGCTAATCTTTTTATTACAGTGATTACAAAATAAACTCCCTGGTCCTGAAATTTCACCACTATTCCATTCAGACGCTTGGTGGGCACGTTCAGCAAGGTTATCTAACTCTTCACGTGTATGATCAACCATGACATGCAAAATGTCTTCTAGACGATTTTCAAGTAAGGTCAGATCAAATTTTAGCCAATCTGCCAGTGCATTTTCTGTCTCCACAATAAAATGGGCTGCATCATCTAAATCACGTTTTAAGTAGGTCGCAATTTTATGTGATTCTTCGTGGCTAAGTTCCTCTAATTCTACCGCTTTTTCTCGTGCTGTATTAATAGACTCTTCAACAGAGTCATTACCTTCTTTTGCCTCTTTAGCACGAGACATCATTTGCTGATAAGCAGAACTTAATTTGCTTTTGTCATCATCCTTCATTGTGCTACACCTCTATGTATCATCCGTATAAAGTGTTTATGCCATCCCTATACTCTTAGCTTACTGCAATTTTTTCATTGATGCTATAAAAATACAGGGAAAATACTGGATAAATAAAGAATGTAACAGAGGGCTGAGTATTTCTATATTTTAAGGTTTAAAAATAATATGACAGAAGCAATACAGATAGGGGACACGTAGGTAATGAAATATTTGAAAATTATATTCATTACTGATAGAAAAATAGATCTAAGCAAAAAGCTTTTATAAATTGAAAATACTGTTATATTATAACACTGTCATCATCTATACATAAAAAAAAGTTATAAAATAATTAAAAATTATAAATATATTATTGTTTAATAGAGAGGGTGTATAACAAGATTGAGGAGAATTTTGACTGAAAGGGCTTAAAAATAAATTATGGTGGTAGGTATGTATATTAAATTTATTACTGGTGTTATCTCTTCATTTTATCTATTTTTCTCACACACTCTTTTCGCTCAAACAACCTACTCTGTTGGTGTCGGTAACTATGATTATTATCCCTATTATGGGATAGAACAACAAGAATTTGTAGGGCATGCACGCGATGTCTTAGATCTGTTTGCAGATAAGCATAATATTCAATTTGAATATTTACCTTACCCATTTAAACGCTTATTACACCTACGTAAACATGGCAAGCTTGACTTTATTTACCCCGATAACCCACATTGGTCATCAGAGTTACCCGCATCTAAAAAAATTCACTTTAGCCAACCGATTGTGTCTTATACAGATGGATTAATGGTATTACCTGAAAATCGCCATATTTCCCTACAGAATATTCAGCGTATTAGTACAATCAGAGGTTTTACTCTATTGGGCTACTTAAATAAAATTTCTACAGGTGAAATTAATGTCATTGAAAATAATAATTTACATGCATTAATTACCCAAACTTTATTAAACCGTGCCCAAGGAACTTATGTTGATATTTCAGTGGTTAATCATTATTTGCATACTGAAATAGAACGTCCTAAAAGTTTAGTATTTGCTCGTCATTTGCCTAAAAGTAGTGGTTATTACTACCTTTCGACTTTAAAACAAAGTCACTTAATTTCTAAATTTAACCTTTTTTTAGTTAATGAAGCCGTTGCTTTGGAGAAATTGCGCCAAAAACATCGCATTGGTGAAGAGTTTTATATTAATTAATGCGGTTACAGTAGGATGAGTAATAATATCAGAGACTAAACGCATAAAAAAACCTGCTTTTAATCATTAAAAAGCAGGTTCTTTTTTATAAGAATAATTACTTATTTCTATTAATAAGCACCTTGTCCTTTTAATACAGCAGGCACCGTTTTTACTAATAATACAATATCATTGGTAAATGACTGTGTAGTGATATACTCAATATCCATTTCAACTTGTTGCAAAAAAGGAATCTCTGAGCGTCCAGAGACTTGCCAAATACAGGTAATCCCAGGGACAACACCTAAGCGTTGACGCTGATAAGGGGTATATTGAGCCACTTCTGAAGGAATGGCAGGACGTGGGCCAACAAGCGACATATCCCCCACAAATACATTCCATAACTGTGGTAACTCATCAATAGAAAATTTGCGTATAAAGCGACCAATTGGCGTAATACGCGGATCTTTTTTCATTTTAAATATCACCCCATCAGCTGTTTCATTTTTTGCTAATAATTCTGCTTTACGGCGTTCTGCATCATTATACATAGAGCGGAACTTCCACATTTTAAAAGGGCGACCATGTTTACCAATACGGAACTGCCCAAAAAAAGCATTCCCCTCAGAGGTCATTTTAATTATTGCTATCACGGCAAGTAATAAAGGGGAAATCATTAACAATAATATGCCAGATACCGTAATATCAAATAAGCGTTTTACTGCACTATTACCTTGATGGTTTAACACATGTAAAAAATTTAACCAATAAACATTAAAATACCCTAAAAATGATTTCATCCAATGATAAGAGCTCTGTAAACTAGCTTCCTTTTTCTCTTCTGAGTGTGATTTTTCCTCAACCAATGCTTGTTTTAGCACTCGGTATAAAAACAAAGGGTTACCAACAAGGTAACGCTTCCACATCCGTTGTGGCTCTTGCATAAAACGCCATACCCACTCTAAACCAATTTCACGCATCCACTGTGGTGCACGAGCAATACGATCTGAATAAAAATCAAATAAGCCACCTACACCCATGCATACATTAACCTTTAACTGTTCACGATGCTTAGCTAACCATAACTCTTGTTTTGGTGCACCAAAAGCCACTAATAATACATCTGCTTTTGATTGGTTAATTGCCTCGATAATATCAAGCGTATCTGCTTCAGAAAAATAGCCATCTTGTGTACCAGCAATCTTTAAAGCAGGAAACTTTG
>Ga0193958_1000126_pt1 | contig 34483 bp, 28 predicted proteins | sample FB_1_MG_FD_140320 | JGI IMG/M metagenome (GOLD analysis project Ga0193958, IMG submission 140320) | Microbial mat bacterial communities from the Broadkill River, Lewes, Delaware, United States - FB_1_MG | ecosystem: Environmental > Aquatic > Freshwater > River > Microbial mats | place: USA... | reverse complement strand
TAATTAGATGGTCCGCCTCACCTTAATCGCTATGATTAAGGTTGAGGTTAACTAAAGAGGCGAACCATCATGTCAATTAAAGTCATTGGAATCGATTTAGGCAAGTCCATTTTTCATCTGGTTGCACACGATCAGTTTGGAAAAATCGAATTTCGTAAAAAACTCTCCCGACAAAAGCTGAAAGAATTCCTCAGCAATCATCCACTCACCACAATCGCATTTGAAGCCTGTGGCGGTGCTCACTGGCTTGGCCGTTACTGCCAACAAGTCGGTCATCGCGTTAAACTCATTCCGCCGCAGTATGTTCGTCCCTATGTGAAAGGCAATAAAAATGACTTCATTGATGCCGATGCAATCGCTGAAGCGTCTGGACGACCTTCGATGCGGTTTGTTGAGGTAAAGTCAGAATCAGCCCAAGTCATTAGTGCTATTCATCGTATTCGAAGTGGTTACATCAAAGAACGAACAGCATGCATGTCAAGGATAGGCGCGCTATTACTCGAGTTTGGGGTGAGCTTGCCAAGAGGGCATGCCACAATGAAACGATTGTTCACGTGGCTGGCCACGCAACGTCAATCGCTGCCACCCCTGCTGATGGATGAATTACTCAGCGTCCATGAGCACTACACGGAACTCTGTACACGTATTAAGCAACAAGATGATAAGTTGCTTCGCTTAGTCGCGGATCATCCGAATGGTTGTTTACTCAAGTCGATACCCGGTGTGGGTGATATGACCGCCAGCCAGTGTTTGGCGGACTTAGGCTCCGTTCAGCAGTTTAAAAATGGCCGCAACCTGGCTGCCTGGCTAGGGCTGGTGCCCCGTCAGCATTCGACGGGCGGCAAACACACCTTATTGGGGATCAGTAAACGAGGCAATAAACACCTTAGAACGCTGTTTATTCATGGTGCGCGTGCCATTTTATCTAAGCCTGATAAGACAGGTGCTCCCTTTGGCGATTGGTTAATCCGGTTGCGAAAGGAAAAGCCCTTCAATGTTGCCTGTGTGGCGTTAGCCAATAAGTTGGCGCGCATCGCTTGGGCGGTATTATATTATCAACAACCCTTTAACGCAGCCATGCTGCAATCCGAGCCTGCTTGAGCAAACAGTTGATGACACAAACGGTAAAACCACCGGATTAAAACCTGGCACAAAAAACAGCAGTCCATGCTTTGGGCTTTTTGAGGATAATCCGGCGCGGAACTCATCGTGGAGCGGGAATGCGAAGGCGTCCCAACAAGGACGCCGAATACATTAGCGCAGACCCACTCCCGTCATCAAAAATTGTTCTTGCAACAACGGGGCGGACCATACATTTTTTGTGTCTATCAAAATGTTTTAATCACTGCCTTCTTCGATATATTTCCACATACCGCACATTACGAGGTGCTAGTCTGGTTGGAAAGGTAGTAAAAACCACAGGCCGGAATCGATAACAAATGCGGTTCCGGCAGCACTAGCTGCTCACCACTTTTAACATCATAAATTGCCGTGCCGTGTAAGTAGCCTTGTGCTCGCAGATTATCCAGATTTAGGAAATGATCCTGCTCATCGAAATTGGCAACTACCACAACCGGTGCCAGTTTGCCTGCCGGATCATAGCGAGCAAAGCTAAACAAATGCTGATTATCATTACCCAATAACTCACGGTTATTAAAGTCAGCAAACACTTCGGTGCGCTTACGCAACGCAATCAACTCTTGAAGCCCTGAAAAGGTTCGTTGCTCCTTAGTGCCGTCAATATGACGTTGTTCCGCGCGCTCCCAATCAATTTTCGGGCGATGTACCCAGCGATTATCCGGCGCTTTTTCGGGCTCGTTTTCATAGCTGTAATCATTGAGCGTTGCTAGCTCATCGCTGTAGTACAGCAAGGTGATTCCGCCATAAGACATGGTTAGTGCATGCAAAGTGAGAATGCGCTGTAAGGCTAGCTCGGTCGCGTGGGAATCTTGATTAACGACAGCTTTTTCAAGCCCTGCCAGTGACGCTAACGAGCCTGAAATTCGGGCATCGCCGGTCTTTTCATTGGTAGCAAAGGCCAAGCCACGTGAGCTGCTGTCTGCATACTGACCGGTTAAATATTGCATTAGGTAACGGCGATGATCGTACGGAGTAAGACCTGCTGCAGTGATATCTGCATCCTCAAAGCCCAAACCAATATCATCATGGCAACGCACATAGTTTAGCCAAGTGGTGCGCTCAGGCTTCGCGGGCAAACTGTGCAACGCCTGATTTAACACTTTCGTATTGCGCGTTGCGACCGCATCCCAAAGCAATGCCATAAAGGTGGCATTGTAGGCAATTTCACACTCGCGCCCTGCGATTGGATCTGGGCCAAAATATTTAATGATTTCTTTGGGTGCGACAATGGCTTCCGCAATAAACAACACACCGGGGCAAACAATTTGGGCGCAATCTTTAAATAATTGCAAAATCAAATGAGCTTCTGGCAAGTTCTGGCAACCAGTGCCCAATTGTTTCCAGATGAACGCCGGTGCATCCAAGCGCAGAATATCTGCTCCCTGATTGGCCCAGAACAGAATGATTTCAATCATCTCTCTAAACACATCGGGGTTACGGTAGTTCAAATCCCACTGATAGTTATTGAAGACCGTCATCACCCATTGTTGCAGCTCATCATCCCAGGTAAAGCTTCCCGGTGCTGTTTCCGGAAAGATCTCTGGTAGTGTTTGCTCAAACTGATCAGGCAGCTGCCGGTCAGGATAGAGGTAATAGTAGTCGCAGTATTTGGGATCACCCTCACGCGCCTTTTGTGCCCACTGGTGCTCATCTGAGGTGTGATTGATTACCACATCCAGCGTTAGCAACATCTCTTTACTTCGTAGCGTGTCGCTCAGCTTGGTGATGTCGCTTAGCGTACCAAAACGTGAATCCACTTGCCTGAAGTCACTAATGGCATAGCCGCCATCATTCGCACCAGCAGGAGCTTGCATCATGGGCATAATATGCACCATGTTCACACCCAACTCATTCAGATAGTCTACGCGCTGATTAACGCCTGCTAATCCACCAGCAAAGCGGTCGCAATACAGCGCCATGCCCACCCAGTTTTGGCTCAGAAACCAATCAGGGTTTTGCTCACGCTGTGTATCTTTGTTTCGCAATTCCGCAGGCCTCTGTTGATAGCTATTGGCCAGCGCTGCAATTAATTCCGTCAGCTTTTCTTCCGCATCCGCTCGATTCCCATACAGCTGCAGGAACAATGCATGCATTGAATAGAAGTTAGCACCCAATCGTGAATGAAAAACTTGTGAAGTGTGATCATCAGACTCAGCGTTAACTGAATTCAGGATGCGTTGAAGCATTGCTTGAGTGTGGGATTCATACATAATTTTAAAATATTTTATTTACTGCAAACGTTTTGGATGTAGATATTACGCAGGTCTAGCGTAACGCTGCAAGTATTTGAGAAAATATTCTGATAAATTAGGCCAATCCACTAAAAAGGTGCCCGCAATCGAAATAAAGTGTGGCGGGTAGCGCGATTGTTTACTTCTAATGACAGGAAAAACGGATGAACTTTGATCAATACAAATCACTGCTAGCGACCGATATTTCAGATGCTCAGTCGGCTGGGCAGGCCATGGATATCGGCATTAAGTCGTTACTACCCCAGGCACCTCAGATTATGGGGCCAGCGTTTACCGTTAAATGTACCAACCGCAGTAATACCTATCTGCACGATGCTATTTACCGCGCACCAGCGGGCTCTATTATCGTAGCTGAAACCGATGCGAATGATTACGCAGTAGCCGGTGGGAATGTTTGTGCGGTGGCCCAACAAAATGGCATCGCTGGTTTTGTGATCGATGGCGTGATTCGTGACGTGGGCGAATTAAAGTCTTTAAGCTTTCCGGTATTTGCGCGCGGTGTATTCCCTAAGCCCGGCGGAAAATCCAATGATGGCGCCTCGCAAGTTGAGATCACTTGTGGTGGCGTCACGGTTAATACTGGCGATTGGATCGTCGCGGATGAAGAAGGCATTGTCGTCATCCCCAAAGCAGAGATTGAGGAAACGTTAAAAACGGCGTTATCCAAGCAGCAAAAAGCCGAAGCGCAGTCGCTAGCTGACTGGAGAGAAAACCATGAAAAGACAATCAAGGGGATCTTAAGTTAAGTAATTTTCATACACCTTATAGTGACCATTAAGACAGCAAGGTAGTTACATAAGTCCTGTAGTGTGTAAGAATGGCTCCCCGCTGAAATAGCGGCTTTTGCATCCTGTGTCGCGCAGGTGATCATTCAGCCGCTAGTTTCATATAAAAACCGTACCACAAGAATGAACCTGCTAACCCAGCGAGGGGTATATTAAGCAGGCGCGTTGTGGTGTCGACTCCTATATCAATCCACTAAACTAAATAGGAGTCGGGAGAACCATAAAAATACTGAAGGAATCTACCGATGAAATCCCGCCATCACACGCTCACCAGCGCCCTTATTTTGTCCAGTCTGATACCTGGCCTACTTATTTCACAGGCCGCCTTGGCTAACGATCAAAACCGCTTTGAATTTAAGAAAACCGGCATTGCCCTATCCGTCTATTCGCAAAAGCAAGACTACAAACTGAACTCACTGTCATTTGATAATCCAGCACTGGCCCCATTGGCTGCGGCTAAAGACCAAGTAGTGATCAAAAGCGATGTCAAAGCCACTACGCTAAAGTTGGACCACCAAATCCTGCCTAACCTAAACGTGTTTGGTTCTGTCGTCAGAACACGTGGTGATGCGCTGGTTAAGCTATCAAATATCCCACTCCAGACTGGCCCATTACCCGATATGACGCTGGATGTCGGTGGTACGATCTACCACGTTGGCGGAACTGCGATCGCACGCCATAAGGACTATTTTGCCACCCTGAGCTATATCCATTCGATCACTAAACTGGAATCCAGCTCAGAAGATGGCAAGGCCAACACTTGGATACCGAGCATTGGGAAGAAAACCAGACTCGGTGCATTTAGTTTAGGTGTTATCTATCAAGAAGCGGAAGGTGGCCTCACGGGTACCTACGATGTCCCGCAGTTGGGTGGTCCGGTTAAGGTCACGGTAGAAGCTGAAAACTCGCATAAACTAAGCTACAGCGCAGGCTATTTTGTGCCAGTAGCAAAAAATACTTTTTTCCGTGCCAATGTGGAATTTGGTGACCGTGAAGGGATGAATCTGGCAATCAACCACCGATTCTAAGTCTCTCAACGCTTGATGATTAGCAAGGACGCTATCATCCAGTTTGCTTTAACAACTTCTGAATCAGGGCATACAGTTCTTCGTACTCAAACGGCTTAGATAGCACCTCATTCATTCCTGCCTCCCGACTCTCTTTAATCACTCGTTCTTTCAAGTGTGCCGTCAATGCAATAATCGGTAGATCAGGGTTTTTCCCATGCTCACGCAACCAGCGAGCCACTTGGTAGCCGTCAACCTCTGGCATACTAATATCCAATAGCATCAGATCAAAATCGTGCTGCTGAAGCTGAAGGATCGCCTCCTCACCGCCGGGCGCAAACTCAACCGCATCAATCCCCATATTATTGAGCATTTCACCGCCGACAAAGCAGTTAATCTCCGAATCATCCACCAGCAGTACCCGCAAGCCTTTGGGTAAGGATAATGAGGTCACTGCTGACTCGTCGATCTCCTCGCTATTGATCACACTACGCTGTAAATGCAGGGAAAATGAGAACTGACTGCCCTCACCTAGCTGACTGCTAACCGTCAAATTACCGCCCATGGCTTCCACGATGCCCTTACTAATCGCCAGCCCTAAACCGACGCCACTTTGAGGAAAACTCCCTTCATGATTTAATTGCGAGAATGGCTCAAACAGGCTGTCTAACTCGATTTTTGTAATACCCGGACCCGTATCAATCACATCAAAGTGGCAGCTATAGCTGCCGTCAATCAGCGATTTGATTTCGACACTCAGCGTCACCATTCCAAATCGCGTGTATTTAATCGCATTGCTCAACAGATTAATCAGTACTTGCGATAAACGAACCCGATCACCCAAGACCGTAATCTCAGGTTTAGCACCGCTAAAGACCAGCTCCAACTCCAAACCTTTCTGAATGGCCGACTGCTTCATCAGTCCGACAACTGAATTCACCGCGATATCTAATCGAAAGGCTTGTTGATCGAGATCGAAAGAACGGCTATTTACTTTGGCGAAATCCAAGACGCTACCGACTAATTGCAGTTGGTGTTGCGCCGCGCTATTAAGTTGGTCGATATAAGCTGATTGTTTGTTATCAAGCTTACCCAGTCGCAATAAACCGCCCAGCCCGATAATGGCATGCAGCGGCGTTCGTAGCTCATGGCTCATATTGGCAAGGAACTCATCTTTAGCTTGATGCTTCGCTTCTGTTTTAAGCACCTCTGTACGCATGATGCGCACACGCTCTGCCTGAAGCCAGGTCATTGGCAAGATCAGGATCAGCTCCGAAAAGAACAGACTCAGCTCAACCGTGGTATGCCATTGCTCAGGGCGAAACAGAATTAACCACCAATTAGTACTCTGCGCCGAAATCGATGCCACATGAATTAAAAAGTAATACAGGGCAATGCGGCTGCCCTTGAGCATGATGTAAAAACTACAGCATGAGACCGCAAAGAAGAGCACGGTTCCCATATACATTTGAACGACAGTGCCGCCGGGGATTAAGCCCACCACGGCAATTAAACCAACGCTCAGCACTGTTAAAAACTGAAATAATCGGCTCCAGGTTCGCGAGTATTTGGGGATATCCAGCATGTTATGCGCAAACCAAAAGGCGCTGGCAATGCCTAAAAAAGTAGGCGCGGTATAGAAGTAGCCTGCGGTGCCACCGACTAACTCTGGCCAATGAAACACCGGATTTACCCGATGAATACTGATCACCATCATAATGATATGAAACGCCAGAATCAGGTAACTGCTTTCCCTCAGGCTTAAATACATCAGCAGCTGAAATGCCGCCAGCATTAGCAATGAACTGTACAGCGCACTCAGCAACCAGTAGCTGGCAATCGAGTTATCTAAAAATTCCTGCTCGGTGAGAAACTTGATCGGTACATCCACCACCGCATCGCCATTACTCACCCGCATATACACCTGCAGCGGCGTATTCTCTGGTAAGGATAAGCGCCACGCCCTACGTCGGTAATCTTCGACAGGGACAGCATAAGTTTGAGTGAAAGCGTTCAGATCACTCGGGATGGCATTGCCTTCAGGGAAAATGTATAAATCAAACTGGTCGGATAAATTGGCATCGATCAACAAATACCAATCTAATTCAGATTGATTGACCAGATTAAATCGCAGCCACCAGATGGAGCGGCTACGGCCAAAATTTAGTCGATTGCTTTGATTGCGCTGAAAACGTTCAGCAGTGCTAGCCGAAAATACTTGTTCGGGAGTGAGTTCACCGGTGGTATCTTCCAGAAAATCAACGGATGAGGTGGCCATTACCGTTTGCGACTGCATGCCTAAGGTAACCGGATCATTTTTCGCGAATGCGTGATCGGCCAAACAGCACAGGAGTAGCACTCTCAGCCACAGCCACATTAAATCCACAGTGCCCCTAAATTATAGATTCTCATTATTTTAAGTGTAGCCGAGGCCCTAAATAGAGTAAATCTGAACCGCACTAAAGCCACTCACATGATTATAAATTAATCGAAACAAGCAGTATTTATACATTTTACCTTGGGCAATTATCCGGCATAATAGAGATTCCCTCATTAAAACGACTAAAATGATGAAAAATCAATCAGGTAGTTTAGCCGGTAAGATCAGACCCGACCGCATGGCTATGTTTATGCGCAAAGCTTACGGAGAGCTCAGTTTCGATTACGAGAAGCTGGATGGGTTACTTCAGGATGAGTGTTGGCCCGAAGCCTCAAAGCTGGCGCACAAGCTCAAATCAGTAGTCGTACTCGTCGATCTAAATGGTCTTTTACCGCCATTACGCACGATCGAAGCCATTGAGCTTGCAGAAATCAGCAGTTCTGATTTTCAGAGCAACTTTAGAAACCAGTACCGTGAAAGCCTGCAACAATTCAGACAAAGCATCGGCGAATGATCCCCCCGCCAAAGTTTTTGCTAAAATCTTACGATAAATTTGACAAAATAAATAAACCGCATAGTTTTCCTATATTTGCTATTATCCGCCTTTAATTCAGAATTATCGCAAGTACCTCTATGAGACCCGTAATCGCACTCGTTGGCCGGCCAAATGTTGGCAAATCTACTCTTTTTAATCGCATCACCAAATCACGGGATGCACTGGTTGCAGACTTTCCAGGTTTAACCCGCGACCGTAAGTATGGCGCTGGTTTTGTAGGCATTAGCGAGCGCGAATATCTGGTGATCGACACCGGCGGCTTAAGTGGCGACGATGTCGGCATCGACGAGTACATGGCGAAGCAAACGTGGATGGCGGTTGATGAAGCCAATATCGTGCTGTTTTTGGTGGATGGCCGCCAAGGCTTGACTCCAGCCGATGAGTTGGTCGCGAATCGCTTACGTCGTGCCGGTAAAACGGTTTATCTGGCGATCAATAAAACAGATTCCGTTGATCCTGATCAGGCACGTGCAGAGTTTTTTGGCATGGGCTTTGAAGGCATGTTTGCGATTGCCGCAAGCCAAGGCCGTGGCGTGACTCAAATGATCGATCAGATTCTGGCTGACTTTCCAGAAACGGATGATGAAGAAGTTCCTGATGAAAATGACGATAGTATCCGTATCGCCTTCATTGGTCGTCCGAATGTAGGTAAATCAACACTGATTAACCGTATTTTGGGCGAAGAGCGCGTTATCGCCTTTGATCAGCCGGGTACCACTCGCGACAGTATTTTCATTCCGTTTGAACGTGATGAGCAGCGCTATACCCTGATTGATACGGCGGGTATTCGTCGTCGCGGTAAGGTGAATGAAGCGGTTGAGAAGTTCAGTGTCGTTAAAACACTGCAAGCCATTGAGGCGGCTCACGTCGTTATTATGGTAATCGACGCTCAAGACACCATTACTGATCAGGATGCACATTTGTTGGGTCTGATTCTGGATTCTGGTCGCGCACTGGTTGTCGCCATTAACAAATGGGATGGACTGGATGCCTACGAGCGCGAGCAGATTCAAAACAAGCTGGAGCTTAAGCTGCCGTTTATTGATTTTGCGGAAAAGCACTTTATATCAGCATTGCACGGTACCGGTGTCGGTCACCTGTACAAATCAGTGTTGGACGCACATGCCTCCTCCATGATTAAAGTGGCGACTCCTCGTCTGACACGGATGTTAGAAACCGCGTTGACCGAGCATCAGCCACCGCTGGTGAATGGTTTCCGCATCAAGCTGCGTTATGCGCATCAAGGTGGTAATAATCCCTTTATCGTGGTGATCCATGGTAATCAGGTGAATAAAATCCCACCGAGCTATAAGCGCTACCTGATGAATTATTTCCGCATTACGCTGAAGCTGAAAGGAACACAGGTTCGGGTTGAGTTCCGCGGAAATGAGAACCCATTTGGCGATAAGGTCAAGAAACGTGCGTCGCTGTCTCCAAGCCAGCAATACCGTTTAGACAAGAAAACGCCAGATTATAAGAAGACGAAAAAACCCAAAAAGGATTAATAAAATAACCGATACACGGAGGTATAAGCATGCGAACTCTTACTGCTCGCGGGTCACTTAGTCATTATCTATTGGGGCTCCTGATAGTATTTCTCAGCTTACCGGCTGTGGCTAAAATGCCCATTGGTATTAATACCAATGAAGTTACACAGATGGATTCCAGCGTACCCTTCGTGGACTTATTTAAGATGTCCCTGCCCTTTGATGAGTCTAAAAAGCTCACCAAAGGTTATATTGAATACGATGAAAACGGCTGGCCAACCAACCTCAAAGGTGGTGTGGCCGGCGCCAATGTCATTCATTGGCTACCAGCCGGCGCTCTGCCTGAAGGTAACTACACTGTACTGTACGATGGCGAAGGCCAAATTACCTATGGTGATGATGCGCGTGCCGTGCATAGCGCACCCGGCAAAGATATCGTGCAAATCCGCTCAGGAAAAGATCAGTGGTTTAAAGTCACGATGAAAATTGTGCGCAGTGACCCACAAAACTATATCCGCAATATTCGCTTTCTAATGCCCGGTGGCATCTGCGCAAACAATCCGTTTAAACGAGTGAATAGCCCGAAGCAATGTCCCGGCAATTTCCAGTCCTTTGAGCAATACCACGAACATATTCTGTTCAACCCTGATTATCTGAACTTTATGCGCCCGTTTAAGATTATTCGAATGATGAATATCAGCGGCATTACGCGTAATCACGTAACCCAGTGGGACAAGCTGCCACGCATGTCGCAAGCGACCTGGGCCGGTGCCGAAGGCCGACGCGGAGCGCCACTTGAAGTTCAGGTGAAGCTGGCAAATAAACTAAATGCCACGCCTTGGTTTAATATCCCTCAGGAAGCCGACGATAATCTAATCCGCAATTATGCGCAGTATGTAAAACAACACCTGCGCCCTCACCTGAAGCCTTATATCGAGTACACCAATGAGGCGTGGAATAGCGCATTCACCAGTGCGGCATATACCAAAAAAATGGGACTGGCACAGCGCTTAGATACTGACCGCGCACAGGCTGGCCATAAGTTTTACGTTAAGCGCTCTTTGGAAATCTTCCGCATATGGCAACAAGTGTATGGCGGTACTAATCGCTTTACCCGTGTACTCGGTGGCTGGTCGGCAAACCCTCGTTTAACGCCTATCTTACTGAGCTATATGAATGCGTATCAGCAAGTGGATGCTTTTGCCATTGCGCCTTACTTCTTTGTACACCAGCGCAATTTGCATGAGATTAAAACCGTACCGGATGTGTTCCGTTTGTTAAGAGATCCAAAAAACCCGTACTCTTTAGACAATGTTTACAACATGCTGGAGCGCCAAAAAGTTGAGGCCGATAAGTACAAGGTTAAGTTGATTGCTTATGAAGGTGGGCAGCATTTGGTGGCTCCGGGAACGCGTTCGACTAAGGATCACCCGAATCCGCAACTGATTGGTGCCAACCGCGCACACCCAATGGAAACGATGTACGTGGAGTTTCTAACAAACTGGGCACGAATTACTGGTAACCAGCCTTTTGTCACATTCTCAGCACCACGTACCTATCAATTTTTTGGCAGCTGGGGCATTAAGGAACATATTAATCAACCGGCGGCTAAAGCCCCTAAATATCGCGGCATTGCCCGCTTCTTTTAAGGAAATACGCTCATGACTGTAATGCTTTATGGTATTAAAAACTGCGATACCGTGAAGAAAGCTCGCAAGTTTTTGGATCAACATCAGGTTTCTTACGAATTTCACGACTATCGTGAAGAAGGTGTTAACCCGATCCAACTTGCAGCTTGGGCTAAGGAACTGGGCTGGGAAGCACTGCTAAATAAACGCAGCACGACCTGGCGTCAGCTTCCGGATGAAACCAAAGACAATATCAATGAAGTACTGGCGATGATGGTAATGGAAGACCAACCTACCCTTATTAAGCGCCCAGTACTGGAACTGCCTGATCGCGTGTTAGTGGGATTCAATGAAGCCACTTACACAGAAATTTTTAACTGAACGTCGTACACCTGTACTACCCGGATAGACAATAATATGAATGAAACGCTCGCACTGACTCAAGACCTGATCAACCGAAACTCTGTCACACCGGAGGATGCAGGCTGTCAGCCACTGCTTTGCAAACGTCTGGAACCATTGGGCTTTACCGCAGAGCATATGCGCTTTGAAGAAGTGGATAATCTCTGGTTACGTCGCGGTACTGAAGCGCCGGTATTCTGCTTTGCAGGCCATACCGATGTTGTCCCCGTTGGCCCAATCGAGCGTTGGAATAGCAACCCGTTTGAAGCTGAAATCCGTGATGGCATGCTGTACGGGCGTGGTGCGGCGGATATGAAAGCCAGTATTGCGGCATTTACCGTGGCCACTGAGCGCTTCGTTAAAGACTATCCAGACCATAATGGCTCACTAGCGTATTTGATCACGAGTGATGAAGAAGGCCCGTCGGTTAATGGTACGGTTAAAGTCATTGAAACACTCGAAGCACGTAATGAAAAAATCGACTGGTGCTTGGTTGGCGAGCCATCCAGCACTAACAAGCTGGGCGATATGGTCAAAAACGGTCGTCGTGGTTCGCTCAATGGCTACCTGACCATCAATGGTTTACAAGGCCATGTCGCCTATCCTCAGCGTGGCCGCAATGCGGTACATCTAACAGCACCCATGCTAGCTGAACTACTGGAAATGCAGTGGGATAATGGGAACGACTTCTTCCCACCGACCACTTTTCAGGTCTCCAATATCAACTCAGGCACTGGCGCGACCAATATCATTCCGGGACACCTTGATCTGATTATCAACTTCCGTTTCTCAACTGAAGTGACTGCTGATCAATTAATGGAGCGTGTTGAAAACCTGCTGAAAAAACATGAGCTGGACTATGAGCTGAAGTGGATACTCTCAGGAAATCCATTTCTGACGGCTGAAGGCAAGCTACTTACTGCTGCACAAGCTGCGATCTTGGAAGTCACTGGCACAGAAACGGAGCTATCAACCTCTGGTGGTACTTCAGATGGGCGCTTTATCGCCCCCACTGGCGCGCAGGTGCTGGAACTTGGCCCTTGCAATGCCACCATTCACCAAATCAATGAATGTGTGGCTGTAGCCGATCTGGAGCCACTGGAAGAAATCTACTACCAGATGATGAAAAAGCTGCTGGTCGATTAATCGCTAAACAGCTAAGCGTGGTAGGTGGTATTCCGTTGGCAGACCAAACTCTGCCGGATAATCCACATGCACAAAATACAAACCGCCGGCAGGTGCTGTGGCACCGGCAAACCGGCGGTTTTTTTGTGCCATTAATTCAGGAATCCAGCTTGTAGGCTGCTTGCCCTCACCCACTAAAAATAAGGTGCCCGCGATATTGCGCACCATGTGATATAAAAAGGCATTGGCTTTTACGTCCAGATAAATCATATCGGCTTCACGTGTCACTGAGATATCCAGCAATTCACGCACCGCATGTTTGGCTTGGCAACCTGCTGCCCGTAAGCTGGTAAAATCCTGCCGCCCCATAAGGTGCTGCGCTGCCTCATGCATCGCTTCATGATCCAGAGGGTTTCGATACCAAGAGACTCGATTAAACAATACCGCTGGACGTGTATCCCGATTCAGTACGATATAGCGATAACGACGTGCACCAGCTGAAAAGCGAGCATGGAAGCTATCATCAATCTCTTGCACCCAACGTAAGGTGACGGTGTCTGGCAAATTGCTATTAATCCCCAGTTTCCAGCTATGCAACGAGCGTGGCGCTTCGCTTTCAAAATGAATAATCTGACCAATACCGTGAACACCGGTATCGGTTCTCCCCGCACAAATCACCTTGACCGGATGATTAGCGACGCGCGAGATAGCGGCTTCCACGGCGGCCTGCACCGAGACGCCATGCTTGAGAAACTGCCAGCCCATAAAGGCGCTACCGTCATATTCTATGCAAGCTGCATACTTCATAAACAAATTCTGTGGGGTTTAAAAGGCGCTATTCTAACAGGCTAAACGCAAAAAGGCCGGACTATTGTCCGGCCTCTGTATTGGCGTACTACAGCTGGTTATTAACCCGCCTGATGTAGCATCTCTTCAGCTTCGCGTCGCTGATCATCATTACCTTCATTGATCACTTCTTCCAGCGTGCTGCGAGCACCTTCGACATCACCCATATCCATGTAAGCACGTGCTAAGTCCAACTTAGTACTAATCTGTGCTTCCACCAGGTCATCGTCGCTATCAGTTTCTAAGTCTAGAAAAGATAGGTCATCATCGATTTCGCCAAGCATGTCGTGGTTAGTTGCCACTTCTGCTTTTGGTGCCATTTTGTAAACACTGTTCTCTGGCAGAATCTTACCAACACCTTCACTAGAACCATCCAGCGCCAGATTCAGGTTAGCCATGCTCAGGTCATTGTTATCCAAGTCGCTTAGCAGCTCAGTGTTGCTTTCGCCCAGATCAAGGTCATTGAAATCATCAAAATCGAAGTTATCAATGTCAAAGTCAGTGGTCAGCTCTTCTTCCTTTTTATCAGCAGTATCAGCTGAAGCTGCAATTGGCGCCTCATCTTCGATATCATCATCTAACTCGAAATCACTGAAGTCAAAGTCCATATTGTCTAGATCAGCATCTGGTAACTCATCAGTTACTTGCCCTGCTTTAGTATCCAAGTCCAGACCATCAAGATCCAAATCGTCTAAGCCATCCAAGTCAGCAGTGGTTTCTTCTTTGATGTCACCAGACGCTAATAAGCTATCCAGATCCATCTCATCAAAATCCAGTGACTCAGGAGTCTCTACCTTTGGCATCTCAAGATCATCAGTCAGATCGCCAACGGTATCGGCAGCACTGTCTTTCAAATCCCCCAGACCGGCATTCAGATCGTCAAGACCGTTACCAGCCATGTCACCTAAATCATCCAGCTTGTCTTTGCCTGAGTCTGCAATCGCTTTACCCGCAGTGACTGCAATGCCACCTGCGACCGCTGCAGCACCCGCAGCTTTAGCAACGCCACCCATTCCGCCTGAAATATCAGACTTTAAGCTGTCTGGTACGCCACCGGTTGAGAACAAAGAGTTACCTGGCAGCATCTTACGACCCCAGCCACTCACTTTATCCCACAGTGCATCTTTGTTCGGGCCTTCAAGCTGTGCAAACTCCGCCGCTTCGGTAGCAAAGGCATCTTTGTTATCTGAAGCGTGGTAGTTTTCAAGCAACTTAGCACGGTACTCAAGATTATCTGGCTGGCTGGCAATCGCCTTTTTCAGCTCAACTTCTGCCTGCTCGTGCAAACCATATACGATGTAAACATCGGCTTCCTGAAGAATGTCATCTTCGCTCTGATCCTGATCTTGAACTGGTGCCGCAGCGGCTGCTTTTGGCGCAGCAGGTGTCGGAGTCGGCGCAGCAACTTCGTTGTTCAGCTCATCCATTGGATCAGCACTGAAGTCTGCTTTAGGGCTCTTAGTGTCGCCTAAGCCAGCAAACGGATCGCTGCTATTTGCATCACCCGATGGCTCATTTGGCTCATCGCCGAATGTGCTAGTCCCCGGAGAGAACGTAGGATCATCAAAATCGATCGGGCTGTAATCTTCGTATTCTTCTTTAGCATTGCGACGACGCATGAACAAGAAGCCTGCCAGTAATGCCAGCAGAGATCCTGCACCCAGCCCCATCACCAAAGGAGAGCTCAGCATGCTCAACAAGCCATCATCTTCTTCAACGGCGGCTGGTGCGTTCAGAGCGCTATCAATCTGACTATCCAACTGATCGGTAACCGGCGGCTGGAAGATTTCAGGTTGCGTGGTATCAGTAATGATCGCCATAGGATCTTCTGATTCGCGAACGATTGTGCCTTCTGGTGCATCTGCTTCAGCAAGTTGCTGCTGAATGCCCATGCCCTGTTCAAGTGCCGGATCGCTGGCAATGATATCTGTTTCCAGCTCATCATCGCTAATTGGGAGTGGCGGCTTGCCTAAGCTTGCCTGAAGCTCTGCCAACTGCTCGTTCTTCAGTGTAATCAGACGATTCTTCTTACGTAACAGCGACTCAAGCTCGGTAACCCGGGATTGCAGTTCGTTGTTTTCCTGAGTTCTAGCCGTCAAAGACTCACTCGCTAGCGTCAATTGGCGATTCAAGTCATCAAGCTTAGCCTGACCTGCCAGATTTCCACTATTGGCTGAGTTATTGTTCGTTGAGCCCAGAACTTCCATTCTAGCTTCGCTAGTGGTTGGAGCCGTGCTACGAGGAGTCGGTGTATTATTAGTCGCCGCCGCTTTAGGCGCACTAGCGACTCTGGTTGGTGCTGCACGAGACTTCCAATCAGACGTCTGAGATTTAATTTCCTGACGAGCCTGAGAAATCGTAATGCGTCGCGCTTCATCAACTGAAGGACGACGTAAATCAACACCGGCTTTTAAGTTATTAATGTTACGGCGACGGAAAGCAGTCGGGTTCGCTTCAAACAGAGCAATCATCATCTGTTCAGTACGTACACCGTTATAACCCACTTTCTTCGCTACTTTATACAGTGTGTCACCACTTCTTACGCGGTAAGTACGACCAACACCTGTACGGCTCTTAGTGGCGGCTGCCTGAGCAAGCGGCGCACTTGGACGTCTCAAGCCATCATTAACCGGCGCGGTGGCCTGTTGCTGACGAGCTTGCTGCTGTTGAGCAATAATGCGTTGGCGCTGTTGTTCACGTGCTGCATTTTGGTTAGCAATCGCTTGCTGCTGGCGTTGCTGTTGTGATTGCAGAGTATTGACAGGGTCAGGACGTACACCGGCCGTATTACTGGCAATGGAAGTACCTGGCTGCATCAATACAGGTGGGTCTAATAGCACCGTGTATTCTTTTAACAACTGACCGTTAGGCCAGCTCACTTCCAGCAGGAAGTTAATGAAAGGCTCTTTAATCGCTTCAGCAGAACTGACCAGAATAACTGGCTTGCCGTTCTGAATCGTGGAACGAAAACGTAGACTGTTTAAATAGTTCGGACGGTCAATACCGACTCGACTAAACACTGATGGCGAAGCAACTTTGACACGAAGCTGACTTGGGTCAGTGCCATTAGTAGAGAGCAAGTCTATTTTAGCGTTAAAAGGTTGGTTAAGGTGTGAAGCAGACTCAATCTCACCTAAGCCTAGTGCAAGCGTTACTCCTGGGTAGGTAATAGCCATGCAGATAGCTAAACTTAAGGTCTTTTTATTCACTTGTTAATCCCCTTCTTAAGCAATAACGCTCTATCCATTCCATATGTATCACAAGACTTTGTCTTTCTCGTATTGGCTGTTCGAATCATGAGCGGTGCTTTGTTGTTATTTTATTTATATTCAAGAGTGTGTTACGTATACAAGTTGAGAACATTTGTTCATTCTGAACTCACCGGAATCAACACGCTTTCCGACCGTGTGTAATTAATAGCAACATACCAATGAATAGTACCTTAATAATTCAATTTAACTGTCAATATCTGACGAGTGATTGTCATAATGTGACAATTCACTGTCAGCTTTCAAGCTTTACTAGGACTAAAGGTAATCAGTGATTAAAATTTCTGCGATCTGAATACTATTTAAAGCAGCACCTTTTCGTACATTATCAGCAACAACCCATAGATTCAAACCATTTGAATACGACACATCTTCTCTGATTCGACTGACGAAAACGGCGTCATTATTGACTCCTTCCGTCACTGGCGTCGGATAAACTTTGCCTGCGATGTCATCCATTAGTGTCACTCCGGCCGCTGACATCAGCAATTCTTGTGCCACTTCAGCCGTAATTTTCTCACGGGTTTCAATGTGTAGTGACATAGCATGACCAAAGAACACAGGAACCTGTACTGCAGTCGGGTTAACTAAGACCTCTTCATCTTCCCAAATCTTCTGCGTTTCGGTGAGCATTCTCATTTCTTCGCGGGTATAGCCATTCTCTTCAGCTTCATCAATCTGTGGCAATACGTTGAAAGCGATTTGTTTGGCGAACACAGAATGCTTAGCCTCACGACCATTCAACAGTTGTGCTGTCTGCGATGCCAACTCCTGAACACCATTCTTACCTGCTCCAGAGACTGACTGGTAAGTCGACGCATTCACTCGCATGACCTTCACTTGCTCGTGAATAGCCTGCAGGGCAACCAGCATCGCAATGGTGTTACTGGATGGGGTCGCGATGATACCACGGTTGCTGTACTCAGCAATTGCGTGAGCATTTACTTCAGGAATTACTAACGGCACATCGTAGTCAGCGCGGAACTGTGCGGAATGATCAATTGCCACACAGCCCGCCAAGGCCGCAATCGGTACAAAAGTAGCGGAGACTTCTTCTGAAGTTGCGAAAAAGGCAATTTGTACCTGACTAAAGTCGAAATCCTCAAGGCGCGCCACTTTGATGTAAGACCCACCAAACTCCAGTCGGGTGCCCGCTAAGTCATCCGTATCTAAGAGGTGCAGTGTGCCGATCGGGAAATCGCGTTCTGCCAGAATGGACAGTAACGTCTCACCGACCGTACCTGTTGCTCCGACTATTGCGATATCGTAAGTGTTGCGCATTTCAAATTCCTTTATTAACTTTAGGTGTTACGTGTAAATGATTGATTAGTATTAGTTAAACAACCATGGGGTTTTACTTTTTTGCGAGGTTTCGTAGGCTTTAATGCTATCGGCATGCTGTAACGTCAAGGCGATATCATCTAATCCATTGATCAGACAGTACTTACGAAACTCATCAATATCAAAGGCATAGCGCTCACCATCTGGTGTTTCAACGCATTGCTCTTCAAGGTTGATGGTTAACTCATAACCTTCGTTCGCTTCTACTTTATCAAATAACGAAGAAACGATATCTTCATTTAAAACAATAGGTAAGAACCCATTCTTAAAGCTATTGTTAAAGAATATATCAGCAAAGCTTGGCGCAATTACGGCTCTGAAGCCCGCATCATCCAATGCCCAAACAGCGTGTTCACGCGATGAACCACAGCCAAAGTTACGACGTGCCAGTAATACTGAGCCGCCTTTATAACGAGGCTTGTTCAGAACGAAGTCTGGATTCGGTGTACGCTTGGTGTGATCCATACCTGGCTCGCCAGGTTCCAAATAGCGCCAGTCATCAAACAGCGTCGGGCCGAAGCCACTACGCTTAATCGACTTCAGGTATTGCTTAGGAATAATGGCATCGGTATCCACATTTGAGCGGTCCAATGGCACGACTAAGCCGGTGTGTACTGTAAACTTTTCCATTATAAACTCCTTACATCCGTGAAGTGACCCATCACTGCAGCTGCTGCAGCCATCGCCGGACTTACCAAGTGCGTGCGTCCACCCTGACCCTGACGACCTTCAAAGTTACGGTTTGAAGTGGAAGCACAACGCTCACCGGGTTCAAGGCGATCAGCGTTCATCGCTAAGCACATAGAGCAACCTGGCTCACGCCACTCAAAACCGGCATCACGGAAAATTTGATCCAAACCTTCTTCTTCAGCTTGCTTCTTAACCAAACCAGAACCTGCAACCACCATCGCTAGCGTCACATTGTCAGCCACTTTACGGCCTTTGGCCACGTCTGCTGCTGCCCGTAAATCTTCAATACGCGAGTTGGTGCAAGAGCCGATAAACACTTTATCAATCTTAATTTCATTGATCGGCTGACCTGCGCTTAAGCCCATGTAATTCAACGCAGACTGGATACCACTACTTTTAACGGCATCGCTCTCAGCGGCTGGGTCAGGCACATTCGCGGTCACTGGCAACACCATTTCTGGCGACGTTCCCCAAGTAACCTGAGGCATAATATCGCTGGCATTTAAGCGCACAACCACATCAAATTCTGCATCGTCATCAGACTTTAAGTCGAACCACGCTTCAACTGCCGCATCCCACTGCTCGCCTTTTGGTGCATATGGGCGACCGTTAACATAATCAATAGTTGTTTGATCCACTGCGATCATGCCTGCACGCGCGCCACCTTCGATAGCCATATTACAGACGGTCATGCGGCCTTCCATGCTGAGGTCGCGAATCGCTTCACCAGCAAACTCAATCGCACAGCCCGTACCACCAGCGGTACCGATCTCACCGATAATAGCCAGCACGATATCTTTGGCCGTAACACCAGGGCCGACTTTGCCATCCACGCTAACCAGCATGTTTTTCATTTTTTTCTGGATCAGACACTGAGTTGCCATCACGTGCTCAACTTCAGAAGTCCCGATACCATGAGCCAATGCGCCAAAGGCACCGTGAGTCGAGGTATGTGAATCACCACAAACAACTGTCATACCCGGCAATGTAGCGCCCTGCTCAGGCCCAATCACGTGAACGATACCCTGACGGATATCATCCATCATGAACTCAATCACGTTGAAATCAGCACAGTTTTGATTCAACGTTTCGATTTGAATTTTAGAAACGGGATCACTAATACCTGCCGTACCATTCCCACGATCCGCTTGGGTGGTTGGTACATTGTGATCAGGCACTGCCAAAATCGAATCTGCACGCCATAAAGGGCGGTTCGCGATGCGCAAGCCTTCAAAAGCCTGCGGAGATGTCACTTCATGCACCAAATGACGGTCGATGTACAATAAAGCCGTACCATCTTCTTCCTGACGCACCACATGGGCATCCCAAAGTTTGTCGTATAACGTTTTTCCAGCCATTACTTCACTCCTTAGTAATTTCCCAACATCTTATGCTTGCATACCCGATAACTCAAATTCATAATCTTCATTTATTTAAGTCGCAGCAGGAATATGGATACCCGTAACTATCAAGCTTTTCTAGCCGTTGCCGAATTGGGTTCCTTCTCCAAAGCGGCAGAAACCTTATTCATTACGCAACCGGCTGTAAGTAAGCGCATTGCTACGCTTGAATCCTTATTGGGTAGTCCGGTATTTGACCGAGCGGGCCACAGCATCTTGTTAAATGAGGCTGGCCGCGCCCTGCTACCCATTGCGCAGCGCATTATACGCGATATTGAAGAATCGCGTCGGGTTTTGGCTAATCTGAATGGCAAAATCAGCGGGCAATTATCCTTGGTCACTTCACACCATATTGGCTTGAGACGGCTACCTGAAACCTTGCGACGTTTTGGTCAACAATACGCTGATGTAAAACTGGATCTGGCCTTTATGGATTCAGAAGAAGCTTGCCACCGAATAGAACAAGGTGAGTTTGAAATGGGGGTGGTCACTTTACCATTAAGAGCCTCCGGACAGCTGAAACTCACCCCAATTTGGCAAGACCCTCTATGCATTGCGGTTGCACCAAATCATCCGTTATTGGAGTTAGACACGGTCACGCTGGCCGACCTTGCAACGCATCGAGCTATTCTTCCAGCACGGGGCACGTACACCCGATCTATTATAGAGGGACAGCTAGTCCAACAGCAGCGAGCTTTGGATGTTGTACTGGAAACTAATTACATGGAAACCATTCGAATGATGGTGGCAGTGGGCCTTGGCTGGAGTGCACTTCCTAAAACCATGCTAAGCAATGACTTACGAGAGATTCCTATTAATGAGTTGAAGATGGTGCGCACTTTGGGGCTAGTCCAGCACGCTCAGCGCAGCGTCTCAAATGCCAGCGCCGCCTTTATTAAGCTACTGCCAATCTAAGAAATTGTCACAATTTGACACAAATATGAGTGAAAGCCCGAGATATTCAGTACCGATTCATGGCAGCCATCTACCATAAGCCCTGCAACTCGCATTAATACTCCAAGGTAAACTCATGAACACAATCCATAAAAATAATCGGGCGTTCTTTTTAATCTGCATTTCACTCTTATTAGTACTGGGTATTCTCAGCTCAGTGACCATGGCAGCAGAAGATCAAATCAAAGTATGGTCAAAAGCGGAAACGAAAGAGAAAGTAAAAGAAAACGGTAAAGACGTTGAAAAGAAAGTGCCGGCTGTTAAAGCACTACCGGGCACTGTCATTTATTACACGACGGAATTTAAAAACATCAGCCCAAAATCAGTTGATGGCATCAATATTATCAATCCAATTCCGAAGTTAACCAGCTACATCGACAAATCTGCCTATGGCGATAACACGGACATTACCTTCTCAGTCGACGGCGGCAAAAGCTGGAATACAGCCGATAAGCTCAAGGTCAAAGGTAAAGACGGCAAGATGACTACGGCTAAAAGTACTAGCTACACTCACATTCGATGGAAACATAAAGGCCCACTAGCATCCGGTAAAACAGGTAAGGCTTTGTTTCAGGTTAAACTGCTAAAGCCCTGATTATTGTTTTTTAAACAACTCGGGGGCTTGGCTACGCATAAAGTCTAAACCTTGGCGACCAGGTTTTGCGGTTAGCGGTTTTGGTGGCTCTGGAACAGGGGGAATATACACTCCCGAGACTCTTCCAGAGCCGCTCTGCGCATCAGATTTAACCAATCGCTTATACGGGAAATACACAGCACCATTAGCAATTGTATTGGTAGGATAAACAGACTTACCCGGTGCCAGCTTGGAGTAGATAGACAGCACATTACGCACGTAGTTTTGCGTTTCGCGATAGGGAGGTATTCCGTTGTATTGATCAACCCGCCCTTCACCCGCATTGTAGCCAGCTAATGCAAACTGCACATTGCCATTAAAGCGCGCTAACAACCATTTCAGATAACGTGAGCCCGCCAGAATATTTTGCTTTGGGTTAAAGCTATCAGATACTCCGAAACGATCGGCCGTATCCGGCATCAACTGCATTAGCCCTTCTGCCCCTGCTGGAGACACAGCACGTGCATTAAAGCAGGACTCGACAGCAATTACCGCCTGAATCAGCTCAGCGTCTACACCGTGTGTTTTAGCGGCTTGCGTTATGATAGCAGCATGAGCGGCCGATTTTTGTAGTAGCGTACCAGGTTGAGCTGTTAAACAGCTTGCGGCTAACACTGGTTGCGCCAGCACTAACCCACCGCACAGCAGGCTAAGCGCTAGTCTTCGCCTTATTATCGTCGGAATGTTCATAAAATTATTAGTTTGGCCCGATGTACTTGTCTTCTAAAAAGACTTAGTCCTAGGTTTCGATCGGAAGTTCAGTCGCATCCCGAAACTCACCTAGCTCCTGCAGCACACTCGTGGCATAACTTCCTGGCGGTAATGAAAAGCTCAATTCCAGGCAATCATCACTTAACCATTGGTGCTCAAGCTCACCCACCATCACTCGTAACGAACGACGCTCTTGCTTCAAACCATGCTTTTCAAGACCCGCGCACAACACCGGAAACACCTCAGTCATTGAGGACTCCAACGCGGCAACTTCGCCCTGAGAAACCAGCTCACCAGCACCCCACAATGGACCTGTTGGGTGCAAATCAAGCTCAGTGACCCGTTGAATCAACGTGTCATTTAACGGCTCATAGAAACAACTATTGGTTCCATCAAGCTTAAAAACATCACCATCAACCGCCGAACTCCATTGCCCCTGCGCCACGCGCTGTGACAAACAGTGGTTATAGATCAATGATCTAGCCGCAGAAAGATACATTCCACGTTGCTTGCTAGCCTTTGGTTTACTGTGACCTTCAAACCACGAAGTCGCGCGTACAATGTTTTGCTGATCGTGGCCAAAGCGCTGCACACCAAAATAGTTAGGTACACCATCTTTACGAATGGCTGCAAGACAGGATTCTAACTGAGTTTTATCGCCTTCACAGTTACGGATTACTAACTTAAAGCGATTGCCTTTAAGCGTACCAATCCGCAATTTACGGTTATGGCGCACTTGCTCGATAATTTGAATGGATTCTGGTAATTGTGGCTGCCAATCCGGCGCTTCTTTACCCGGTAACCAGACGCTATACCACTGCGTTGTAATCGCATGACGATCTTTTAATCCAGCATACGACACATCACGACGAGCAATGCCTGCAATGTCAGCGAGCTGACGACCAGTCCATTCGGTATTCTGCCCGTCTTTGCGAATTTTCACACAGACATGCTCACCTTCACCGCTGGGTTCAAAATCAGGAATTTCATCAACCTGAAAATCGGCATGAGTAGTACGAATGTCGCCACGAAAATTGGCAGCGTTCGCTGTCCGTTGAAGATCCATCATTTAAGCCTTACCCTGCTCGCCTTTTTTCAAGGCAACGTTATTACGCAAATAAACCGGTTCAGCGTCAGCTGCATCGATGGTTTCACCACGAAGCCATGCGGCAGCCGCAAGCTTCGCAACATAGTAGGCACTTGGGAATACTTCACGGATAATCCCTTTAATCCAAGGTGGTGGATTCTGCAGGATAGTCTCTTGATAAACCTCCCAACCGCTACCAAATACAATGGCAGGCTTACCGTACTCAGTTAGAGCCTCAGGTGCAGAGACTTGCTCTTCACCGACTAGCACTAACTCATCACCCTGCTTTGCGTATTCACCCCAATAGACTTCACCCATACGGGCATCTAAGGCAGCAATGTAATTACCTTCGGCATCGGGTTGATTTTCCAGCACTAATTCAGCCATGGTGGCCAGCGTGGAAATGGGAATCAGTGGCTTATTTAATGCCAAGCCTAAACCCTGAGCAATACCCACGGCAATTCGCAAACCAGTAAAAGCACCAGGACCACATCCAAAAGCAATCGCATCGAGCTCCTCACGCGTTACACCTGCCTCTTCCAGTACATCATCCAGCATCGGAAGAATCAGCTGTGTATGCTCGCGAGGTGCAAACTCAAAACGCGCTGTAATCTCGCCATCATTGTAGACAGCCACAGAACAGGCTTCAGTGGCGGTTTCAATTGCCAGAATTTTCATTTACTGATACTCGTAAAGAATCGTTCAACCACTTCCCGCTTACTGGTGCGCGGTACGCGTGGAATACTTTCAAGGAAGGTGCGGCCATAAGATTTAGTTCGTAAACGCGGGTCGCAAATCATTAATACCCCTTTGTCAGCCTCATCACGAATCAAACGTCCAACACCCTGCTTCATGGCAATAATTGCCTGCGGGAGCTGATATTCATTAAAGGGGTTACGGCCTTGTTCACGAATCGATTTGATACGCGCTTCTAATACCGGATCACCTGGAGATGCAAAGGGAAACTTATCGATAATGACGCAACTTAGCGCATCACCACGCACATCCACTCCTTCCCAGAACGTGCTGGTGCCAAGTAATACGGCATTGCCCAGCTCTTTGAACTGTTTAATCATTTCAGCCTGAGAAGTATCACCTTGCACCAAAATCGGATAATCAATTTCTGACTTAAGCAATTCTGCCGCCTGATTAAGCGCACGATAACTAGTGAATAGCATAAAGGTTCGACCTTTAGCCGCTTTAATCACCGGAATCGCTTCTTCCACGACCCGAGGGGTGAAATCAGCATGTTGTGGCTCTGGCATATTAGGCGGTGCATACAGCAACGCATTATTCCAATAATCAAAAGGGCTATCCAATAGCAATGACTTCGGATTTTCTAGTCCAATGCGTTGAGTGAAATGCTCAAAGGAATGGCCAACGGCCAAGGTCGCCGAGGTTAATACCCAAGCACATGGATACGCGTCTAGCTGCTTACGAAACGGCTCTGCAATTTCCAATGGCGTCGAGATAAGCGAGAAAGAGCGGGTATAGGTCTCATACCACTGCACGGTTTCAGGCTTTGGCGATTGGAAGTTTTGCAAGCGCTGAGATTGTACAAATAAACGCTCATAGCAAGACTGCAAGCCTTTGCTTCGCTCGCTAGCAATTTGCAACTGCCCCAGCAATAAATCCATCACATCGCTAAGATTTTGTAGCTCGCGTTGAATGGGCTCGTTATCGCGGATTTTGTACCATGGCTCGCGCAGGCCCGGCTTATCCATTGCCAAGCGCAAATCCAATACAGTTTTATCCAGCTTAGCCAACTGCTCACGCAAGTCACCCATATCAGAGGCGGACTCTAAGCATTCTGCTAAAGTATCGCGACTCCAATCCTGTAACTGGCGGCTGCTTAAGGTATCGCTGAAAAAGGTTGATGCAATTTCCGGAAGCTGATGCGCTTCATCTAGAATCACCGCATTGGCACTTGGTAATAACTCACCAAAGCCTTCTTCTTTCAGCGCCAGATCAGCAAAGAATAGATGATGGTTAACCACCACAATATCGGCTTCTTGCGCATTACGCCGGGCAGTCACAACATGACATTCCTGATAATCGCCACACTCTGCGCCAAGGCAGTTGTCCGTTGTGGAGGTCACACTAGGCCAGATTTCAGCATCGCGTGGTACAGTGATCAGTTCGGCAACGTCACCTGATTTGGTAGCAAAAGCCCAATCATCAACACGACGTAAATGTGAGATGGATTTTTTATCTTTAAAACGCCCTTCCAGCTGCACTAAGCGCAAGCGGTGCTTACACAAATAGTTAGCGCGGCCCTTCAGCAAAGCAGTTTTCGCAGTCGACTTCAGGGCCTTTTTTACCAGTGGCAAATCCTTCAGGAACAGCTGATCCTGCAAGGTTTTACTACCGGTGGACACAATCACTTTACCCCCACTTAAAAACGCGGGCAGCAGGTATGCGAAGGTCTTACCGACACCGGTACCCGCTTCAATCACGACGGAGCTATTCGTTTCGATGGCTTCAGAAACCGCTTCCAGCATCTCTTGCTGTTGAGGTCGCACCTGAAAGCCGGAAATGACCTGCGCTATTGGTCCATCATCGGCCAATAAGGTTTTCCAATCTGTTTTCGCCATTAGAGATTCATTTTCTTATAATCAAGCACTTCTTTGAACACGCGGGTGTTACCTGTTTTGGTCGCTGCGCGATTCATTAAATCCAGACTCTTTTCGGTCAGATCACGATTGCCAGAGGCTAAAGGCAGCGCCTTACGCGCAAGGCTGATTGCCTGATCATAAATACCTTTATCATAGTTTAGCGAGGCCAGCTGATACCAAAGCTCAGGGCTTTGCGGCTCAATGCGTAGCGCACGCTCTACTTTGTTAATCGCCGCATCTTGACGACCCACCGCCGCTTCCGCCTTAGCTGATAACAACAGTGCGTTAGCCGCCGCAGATAATGGCTTAGTCGCTCGCGCAGGTGCTGGTTCAGCCGCTGTCTTATTAGGACGTGTCGCAGTTAACACTTCGCGATCGGGCACGCTGGCAAAAGGGTCAATATCCAGCTCACTTTTACGGCGCTCTGCCGCTAAATCTGCCGCAGTCACTACCGGAGCAGGCTCAGGCTCTACTGCAACCAATGGCTCAGGCTTTAGTGTTTCCACTACCACCGGCGCATCCGGCTCAATCGTAGAGGTGTAGGCATCTTGATAGTCTTTTTCCGGCGCGTAAGTATCATCGTACTGCGGCTCAGAATAACTTTGAGGCTTGTACTCCTCAAACGCTGGCGTTTCATACTGACTACGAGCAGGTGCAGGCGGCTGCACTCTAGGCTGAGGCGGCTCAGAGATTGGAATCGGTGGCAGCTGATTAACCGGACGAGAGTCCCGTATATCCTGATTAGAACAAGCCGCACTCCCCAGCGCAATAACTGCTAATAACGCATATCTTAAATCGGTGTTTCTGAACATTATATTTCCAAAAAAATCTGTTTAATCGAGTGTATTATTATTGTTTAACTACTCTTCCACGGCTGCTGGTGCATCTACAACACAAACCCGATACTTGGTTGGCTGAGTACCACGCAAAAACGGTAAGGTCTGGCTTTTTCCGCAGCTTGGGTTGTAAAGTAGACCCGTCTCCGCATCAACCTTCACAAAGCGTACATTACCCGGACGCACTGGTTTCAGAGGCCTTGTTGGTAGCACTTTAAACAGATCCCCCCAGACTTTAATCGCGCCCGTTCCACCCGTTAAGCCGGTCTCTTTATTATCATCACGACCAACCCAAACAGAGGCAACATGCTGACCGGTAAATCCGGCATACCAGCTATCTCGCTTGTTATTGGTGGTTCCGGTTTTACCTGCCGAGTTCTTCCAAGCAGGCAATACTCTGGACAGGTAACTTGCCGTTCCACGCTTGGTGACTTGATTCATGGCATAGGTCAGCAAATAGTTTGCTTCTGGCGTAGTCACTTGCTGAATATTCAGCGGGTAACGACGCAAGGTACGGCCGAATGAATCCATCACACTGCGAATAGATTTTAATGGCGTGTAGCTACCACCCGAGGCAATCGTTTGATACATCTGCTGCACTTCTAGCGGTGATAATTCTAATGCACCAAGCAGCACTGAAGGATATGGCGGAATATCAGCAACAACCCCCATCGCATGTAGCTTTTCAACGATCTTAGGCATCCCCAAAGTCACACCGATTCGCACGGTTGGCGTATTGCGGGACTTAACTAACGCTTCTTCAAGCGTCACTAAGCCACGATCACGATTATCGTAGTTTCCAGGCTCCCACACTTCACCATTAGATAGACGCACTTTAACCGGCCCATCACTAATCAGGCTCGACAACGTATATTGATCAGGGTTTTCCAAAGCCGCCAGATAGACACCCGGCTTAACCAAAGAACCAATTTGTCGCTTAGCATCAATCGCACGATTATAGCCAGCATAGCGCACATCACGTCCGCCAACCATCGCCAGTACTTCGCCATCCTGCACGCTACTCACAACGATTGCGCCGTTTAACTTACCAGCGGGAATGCGTTCTTGTTTCTCAAGCTGCTCAACTCGCTTGCTTAACACCTTCTCAGAAGTCAGCTGTACAATCGGGTCCATCGCAGTGAAAATCAGCAAGCCTTCGCTGCGCAGATCTTCTTCCTGATAGTCACGCTGCAACTGGGATTTCACCAGCTCTAAATAAGCGGGGAATGGGCTAACACTCGGTGGGGCATTGGCTGTGATATGCAATGGGCGAGTCTTATACAACTCAGCATCTGCATCGCTAATCACGCCCTCACGAGCCATGACATCCAGAACCAGATTACGACGTTCGATAGCACGGTCAGGGAAGCGACGCGGGTCATAATACGAAGCACCCTTCGCCATACCAATCAACAAAGCCACCTGATCCGTTTCCAGCTCACGAATCGGTCGGCTAAAGTAAAACTGTGAAGCCAGACCAAAACCGTGAATCGCACGCTTTTTATTCTGACCAAGATAAATCTCGTTCAGATAGGTCTCTAAAATTTTGTCTTTGGAATAGTGTAATTCCAATAGCAACGCCATGGTTGCTTCATTCACTTTACGCTTGAGGCTACGCTCATTGGTTAGGTAAAAGTTCTTAACCAACTGCTGGGTCAACGTACTACCACCCTGCACCGTTTGACCGGCTTTGGCATTCGCCAGCATCGCCCGTAAAATCGACTTGGGGTTGACCCCAACATGGTCGTAATAATTCTTATCTTCAACCGCAATCAGACCCTTAATCAGCATCGGAGAGACTTCATCCAGCTGAACCAACACGCGGTCTTCATTGTGACTTGGGTAAAAGTTACCGATTAATAGCGGCTCAAGACGCATCAAACTAAGCGGGCCAGTGTCATCAACATGACGCAAAGAGGTCACTTGCCCTTTACTGATTTTTAACTCAAGACTGCGCTTAGGTTCGGTATCTTCCGCAAACTGGAATCCACGCGAATGAATGACGAACGTATTGCCATTGCGCTTAAATGAGCCCGTGCTATTACTGTCAGTTCCCTGTGTGTAATTGAGCAGCTGTAATTCTTTTTCCAGATTATCTGCAAGTAAAGTCTGCCCTTCATACAACTCCAGCGGTCGTGCAAAGACTCGCGCAGGGAGTGCCCAGAGCTTGCCGGCAAATTGTGTTTTAACCTGGTCATCCAGTTTAAGCACGTAGGCGGCAGCCACTACAGCTCCGATGACAATCGAAACTAAGAGCGTAATTCTGAAGATACGCCAGATAATTTTGATAAAAGACCAGAGAAAACTCACAATTCAGCCCCTTTAGGTTGCTTTGTAGTTAAATATTCGCAGGGATATGACAAAGTAATTTCCGTGTGCCTGTGTTTTTTATTGATACCCGACAGCAAACACTGCCCAGCTAGTGAAGAATACCGCAGATTCTATATGAATTTGTGAAAAAATAGTATCTACCAAAATACCTCCAGTCAGCTATTCAGCATGGACTAAGGAATTTAGAGTAAGCTTTTCCAAAAACACTCCCAATCACATCGCTTAATAAATAAGAAGAACATGAGCCATGCTGAAAAAAACGACTTGTCTATTGCTCCCTCTCGCCCTTGCCTGTGCAACAACTACGCAAGCTCAATATACGCAAATGATTGTTGATGACCGCAATCAATTAATGCCGATTTTCTTTGATGATCCAGCCATGCAACAGCAAGCATTGGCACCGACTCCGGTCAGCATTCCCTCAAATATGGGTGGCCAGCAACGCTATCCGGGTTCATCGCCATCGATAGTTCGCGCGCCACCGCCACAACCAAGCATACGGCCCGTTTCATTTAATCGCCCCGTTGCTCCACCGGTGCGCACCGCTTCACGACCCGCTCAAAGAAAACCAAGCAATCCACTGACCGGCCCCTATTTTATTAGCAGTGAACGCCATCGCATTATGGATGCCGCTTATGCAGCACTTGGAATCCCTTATAAGTATGGCGGCAACAATCCTGCACGGGGACTGGACTGCAGCAGCTTGATGCAATTTATTTACAAACGAGCGCTAAACACCAAGCTGCCCCGCACCGCCGCTCAACAGCGAGATAATAGTAAAACACTGGCTTTCCAAAACTTGCAACCAGGCGACATGCTATTTTTCAAAATTAACCCACGCACCAACCATGTTGGGGTATATATCGGTAACGGAAAATTTATCCACGCATCATCCGGGAGTCGCAAGGCGGTGATTGCCTCAATGAACTTGCCTTACTGGAAAAAGCGCTTTGTTAAATTCGGGAGTTATTTAGAGAGCTAAAGCAAAACCGCGTGTTTAATACTTGAATAGTCCCGCAATTCCCCTATTATGAATACGCTATAACTTAATAATTCAAATTCAGGAGTGGAAACATGGGATTGTTTGATTTTGCCCGCAATATCGGTAAGAAAATTTTCGGCAGTGATGACGATGACGCCTCAGAAAAACTACAGGCACATATCGAAGAGGACAACCCTGGAGTCGATGACCTTAAAGTAGTGGTAAAAGATGGTGTCGCAACCATCAAGGGGACCGCAAAAACCGCCTCGGCCTATGAAAAAGCAATACTAATGGCAGGGAATGCATTAGGCGTTGAAGAAGTACGCGCTGATGAATTCGTTGCACCGGCTCAAACGGTAGAAGTGACGTATTACGAAATCATCAAAGGCGACAGCCTTTGGAAAATTGCTGAGAAATTCTACGGAAACGGTAGCAAGTACACTGGCATTTTTGAAGAGAACCGCGAAGTCATTAAAGACCCAGACTTGATCTTCCCTGGTCAGAAAATCCGTATCCCAATGGATCACAAGTAATTGATTCTCAGAACAATCTGATATCAATCGCTACAAAAAAGCCACCTGAAAAGGTGGCTTTTTTATACCCTGTTTTCCTTAAGCAATCACTTTTCAGGACGCATATGTGGGAACAGGATAACATCACGGATTGATGGCGCATCGGTAAACAACATCACTAAGCGATCAATACCAATACCTTCACCCGCAGTCGGTGGCATACCAAACTCCAGAGCACGTACGAAATCATCATCGTAATGCATGGCTTCATCATCACCGGCATCTTTCTCAGCAACCTGCTGCTGGAAACGCTCAGCCTGATCTTCAGCGTCATTTAACTCAGAGAAACCGTTACCAATCTCGCGTCCACCAATGAACAGCTCAAAGCGGTCAGTCACAAATGGGTTCTCATCATTGCGACGTGCCAGCGGCGATACTTCAGCTGGGTATTCAGTGATAAAGGTTGGATCTTTTAAGTGATGCTCAACCGTCTCGTCAAATAACTCAGTGATAATCTTGCCCAAGCCCCATTGCTCTTTAACCGAGATATTCAATTTCTCAGCGGCAATGCGCGCACGATATTCAGTCTCTAAATCACCTTCTGTCAGCTCTGAGTTATATTTCAGAACGGCATCTTTCATTGGTAAGCGTAAAAACGGCTTTCCAAAATCAAACTCGGCTCCCTGATAAGTAACTTGCGTATTGCCATACACATCAGTCGCCAGACCACGGAATAGCTCTTCAGTCATATCCATCAGATCGTGATACGTCGCATACGCCTGATAGAACTCAATCATAGTGAATTCAGGATTATGGCGAACCGACAGACCTTCGTTACGGAAGTTACGATTGATTTCGAATACACGCTCAAAACCGCCCACAATCAAACGCTTCAGATACAGCTCCGGCGCAATTCGCAGGAACATATCAATGTCCAGCGCATTGTGATGCGTCACAAACGGACGTGCGGATGCACCACCTGGAATCACCTGCAACATCGGCGTTTCCACTTCCATGAAATCACGCTGCACAAAGAAGTTACGGATATAGCTCACGATCTTGGAACGCATGTTAAACGTATCGCGCGTATCCTGACTCATGATCAGATCCAAATAACGCTGGCGGTAGCGCTGTTCGTGATCCGTCAAGCCGTGGAATTTTTCTGGCAATGGACGCAGAGACTTAGTCAGCAGTTTTAAGCTATCCAACTTAACCGACAGCTCGCCTTTATTGGTTTTGAACATGACACCAGTCGCGCCAACAATGTCACCAATATCCCAAGTCTTAAACGAGTCGTATAGCTCTTCGCCTAACGCAGCCTGTTGCACATATAGCTGCAAACGACCCGAGCGATCACTAATTGTGATAAAGCTCGCTTTACCCATTACACGTTTCAGCATAATGCGGCCAGCCACACTCACCTTCGCTGGATTTTCTTCCAACTCAGCTTTCTCTTTATCGCCGTACAATGCTTGCAAATCTGCCGCATGTTGCTCAGGTTTGAAGTCATTCGGGAAGGCATTGCCTTGCTCACGCAGACCCGCTAATTTTTCGCGGCGTAGGGTAATTAACTGATTTTCGTCCTGCTCTTGCAGAATATCCTGTTCACTCATGAGTGTTCTCTCTTACAAGCCGCTCTTCAGGCTAGCCTCAATAAATTGATCCAATGAACCGTCCAATACTGACTGGGTACTACCCGTCTCAACACCGGTACGGTGATCTTTAATGCGTGATGCGTCCAATACATAAGAACGGATTTGGCTTCCCCAACCGATGTCTGACTTATTGTCTTCCATCGCCTGGCTTTCCGCGTTCCGCTTTTGTATTTCCTGCTCGTATAATTTTGCCCGCAACTGTTTCATTGCTGTGGCTTTGTTCTGATGCTGCGACCGGCCATTCTGACATTGCACCACGGTATTGGTGGGTACATGCGTAATACGCACAGCAGATTCGGTTTTGTTTACGTGCTGACCACCGGCACCCGAGGCGCGGTATACGTCAATCCGTAAATCAGATGGGTCGATATCGATTTCAATATCATCATCGATTTCAGGCGATACAAACACCGAACAAAATGAGGTATGACGACGTCCACCAGAATCAAACGGTGATTTTCTTACCAAGCGATGCACACCGATTTCAGTGCGTAACCAACCAAAAGCGTACTCACCATCGAACTTAATGGTCGCAGACTTAATACCCGCCACATCACCCGGTGATGCTTCCATCAGCTCAACTTTAAAGCCTTTAGCCTCACCCCAACGCAAATACATCCGCAGCACCATCTCGCCCCAGTCCTGCGCTTCGGTTCCACCGGAGCCGGATTGGATATCCAGGAAGGCACTACAAGCATCCATTTCACCGGAGAACATGCGTTTGAATTCAAGCGCTTTCAGCTCTTTTTCATACTCGCCAAGCTCAGCAATGACTTCGGCCACGGCAGCCTCATCATCATCCGCTTCGGACATTTCCAAAAGCTCGAAGGTATCGTTTAAACCTTCATACAGACGATCGATAGTAACGACGACACCTTCTAACAGTGTGCGGTCTTTACCCAATTGCAGGGCGCGTTCACGATCATTCCAGACGGCAGGGTCTTCTAATTCTCTGACTACCTCTTCAAGCTTTTCTTGCTTTTCAGCATAGTCAAAGATACCCCCTAAGCGCTTCTAAACGCGTCTGCAGGTCCTTAATTTTCGAGTAAGTGAGGTTTAATTCCATAATTCTTGCTTGGCTGCTTCATTCGGAACGGTATGATACATGAACGAATCGTGACTAAGATAGGCTTTTGAAAAAATCCAATCGAAATTTTGCCCAATAATCCGGTATTATACGCGCGTTGATTTATCAGGAGATTCAGTCATGCCCTCATTTGATGTGGTGTCCGAAGTTGATCTTCACGAAGTGCGCAATGCGACAGACCAAGCCAATAAAGAAGTCACTACACGATTTGACTTTAAAGGCAGCAACGCAAGCTTTGAGTTGAAAGATGAGATTATTACCCTAAAAGCCGAGAATACCTTCCAGCTGAAACAGATGATGGATATTCTGCGAGCGAAATTTGCCAAGCGCAATATTGATTCAGGTGCCTTGGACCCGCAAGACCCCAAAGAAACCGGCATTAACAATGCGAGCCAGCAGGTGTTATTACGTCAGGGACTGGATTCTGACAACGGCAAGAAAGTCGTCAAGGTACTGAAAGGATCTAAGATTAAGGTGCAATCTCAAATTCAGGGCGAGCAAGTTCGGGTAACCGGCAAGAGCCGCGATGATTTGCAAGGCGCCATTGCGCTGCTGCGCGAACAGGAATTGGGACTGCCACTGCAGTTCACCAACTTCCGGGACTAATCCCCAGAAAAGTGATCCACAAAAAAGGCCGGTATGATACCGCAATGCTGTTCACTTAAGCATTTGAGTTAACAGCAGTCATGTTGGAAAATCCGGTATCACTTGTGATATCGGATTTTTTTATGCCTGTACAATATGATCTTCTAGATCTAAATGAGCTGTTTA
>Ga0193958_1000125_pt1 | contig 34520 bp, 31 predicted proteins | sample FB_1_MG_FD_140320 | JGI IMG/M metagenome (GOLD analysis project Ga0193958, IMG submission 140320) | Microbial mat bacterial communities from the Broadkill River, Lewes, Delaware, United States - FB_1_MG | ecosystem: Environmental > Aquatic > Freshwater > River > Microbial mats | place: USA... | reverse complement strand
TTCGTTCACTCATTGTCGATGGACTTATAGCAGGTGTTGGTGCGGTTGTATTATTTATACCCAATATTATAATATTATTTGTAGGTATTGCATTACTTGAAAGTACAGGGTATATGTCTCGTGTTGCTTATCTTCTTGATGGGTTTTTTCATAAATTTGGTTTACACGGTCAATCCTTTATACCTTTAGTTACTGGATTTGGATGTTCGATTCCAGCTTATATGAGTGCAAGAATTTTGAAAAATGATAAAGATAGATTATTAACTTTATTTATTATTGGGTTTATGAGTTGTGGTGCTAGACTACCTGTATATGTTTTATTTGTAGGGGCATTTTTTTCTCCTGAATCATCTGGAAATATTCTTTTTTCTATTTATATTTGTGGTGCTATTTTAGGAATTATTATGGCAAAAGTTTTAAAAATGACTGCATTTAAAGGAGAAAGTGAACCCTTTGTAATGGAGATGCCTAAATATAGACTTCCTTCTGTTGTCTTAATTTGGCACACTGTTAAGTCAAAAACATGGATGTATTTAAAAAAAGCTGGTACATTTATAGCAGCTGCCTCAGTATTAATCTGGTTTTTGAGTAATTATCCTCATGATGATAATTTAAAGCTTGATTATGAAAATAAAATTGAATTAGCTATTGGAATAGAGTCTAAAAATATGTTATCAAATGAATTAAATCAAAAACTTTTAGAGCAAAGTTTTTTAGGGCATATAGGAAAGTTTATAGAGCCAGTATTTGAACCGTTGGGTATGGACTGGAAAATGGCAGTTGCTTTGCAAACTGGACTTGCCGCAAAAGAGGTTGTTGTTTCTACACTTGGTGTTTTATATTCATTAGGTGGAGATGTTGATGAACAAGACTCCTCCTTAAAAGAAAGATTATCACAAAATATCCCTTTTGCTTCAGCTGTAGCATTTATAATTATTATGATGATATATTTACCTTGTTTGGCGGCTACTATTGTTTTTTCTAAAGAAGCTGGAGGCTTAAAATATACTTTTTATCTATTTTTATTTACAACATTCGTAGCTTATGCATTTGCTTTTATAGGCTATCATATAACTTTGGCTATATAATAACTTTGTAGTATGGGAAGTAACATCTTTTAAGATAGAATATAATAAAATATAAGTATATAGAATGAAAGGATATTTCATTAAATCATTAATACTTATTTTATTATTTTTCGTACTAAATTTAGAAGCAAATAACAAAAAACATATTTTATTTTTAAATTCATATCATGAGGGTATGCCTTGGTCTGAAGGGATAAAAGAGGGTGTTTATAGTGTTTTTGATGAGGAAGATTTAGACTATGTTTTTCATATAGAAAATATGGATACTAAAAGATATTCTCATGATAAGTACTATAAAATGCTAGCAACGTTATATAAAACAAAATATCGAAATACAAAATTTGATCTCATACTATCTTCTGATAATAATTCTCTTGAATTTCTTAAACAATACCGAAATACAGTTTTTGGAAAAGTTCCTGTATCTTTTAGTGGAATTAATAATTATGATGATTCAATGATAGATGGTCATAATGGTTATACTGGAGTTGCTGAATTTATTTCATACGAAGAAAATATTGAACTTATTTTAAAACTACACCCTAATGTAAAAAAAATATATTTTATTAATGATTATTTAAAAACCGGTCGTATGGTAGAGCGCAATATGCGAGGAATAGAACACAAATATAAGGATAAAATTAAGATTATTTATAACAAAAATAACTCTTTGAAAGATTTGAAAAAAGAGATTGAAAATTTAAAAGAAGATACTATTGTTCTTTTTGGTGCTTATTATGCTGATAAAAACAATGAATATATTACATATGAAAAAGTGGGAGAATATATACTAGGGGAATCCTCTGTTCCAGTATATTGTATAGCAGAATTTAATATCACTAAGAATATTATAGGGGGCCATGTAATAAGCAGTTATTCTCAAGGTCAATTAATGGCAGAAATAGGAAAAAAGATACTTGAGGGATCAGATGTTGGTAGTTTAGATGTAATAAAAAAAGATAGTAACCAGTATATTTTTAATGCAAAAGGATTAGAACGTTATAAAATAAACAGAAAGTTATTACCTCATAATAGCCATATTGTAAATGATGATATAACATATTTAGATCAATTTAAAAATATGATTAATTTTAAATATTTATCACTTATTATTTTTGTGTTTATTGTACTTATAATTTTTTATAAAAAAACAATTTTTAATGAAAAAGGTATTTTAAATATTTTAGTATATGGTCCTATTATTTTTTTACCTTTAGTTATAGGTACCTTAATATACAATCTTGTTTTATATAATGATAAAGTGTATAAAAATGAAATTAATAGACTTCAAATAGATTATTTAAAAGATCAACAAAATATATCCTATGACAAAATAGAAAAAACATTAAAATATATAAATAATATTAAATCTAAAATGACTTTAGAATTAGAAAAAAATTTAAAACAAAGAGTAGATGAAGCTCATACTATAGCGAATAATATTTACACTAAAAATAAAAAAAACAAGTCTAAAGCTGAGATTCAAAAGATGATTGTTGATGCATTGTCAAAAACTAGATTTTTTGATGGAAGAGGTTATTATTTTATAAATACAAATAAAGCAGAAGGGGTATTATTTAAAGGAGTTTCAAAACTCGGAAAATTACAGAACCTATATAATTTAAAAGATATAAATGGTGAATATGTATTACGAAAACAAATTGATGTTATACGAAAGAAAAAAGCTGGGTTTGTTAGACATTATCTCGGAAAAATTGATTCTAAAAATAATAATCCCTCATTAAAATTAACTTATGTTAGAGAATTCAAACCTTATGATTGGCATATAGGAACGGGTGAGTATTTAGATGATTTTAATGAAACAATAAAAAAAGAGATTTTTGATTATGCAGAACATATTAGATATGGAAATAATGGATATTTATTTGCAGTAAATTCAAAAGGCATTGTTCTAGCTCATGGTGATTCTACTGAGTTAGTAGGTAAAAATATGTTTAATAAAGTTGATGCAAATGGTGTTTTTTATGCACAAGAGATTATTAAAAATGCAATGGCAAATAATTTAAAATTTACTAAATTTGGTTGGTTTAATAAGGAAACACAAAAGATTGATACGAAGTATGCTATTGGAACATATATAAAAGAATATGACATTATTATAGGAACTGGTGTATTTGATAATGATGTAAAAAAAATAATTATAAGGGAAACTCTTAAATTAAATAAGAAGAATAATGAACAAATAGAACAATTATTAAGTATCTCTTTTATTGTATTAATTATAGTGCTTATTTTATCTTATGTTTTATCAAGTATGATTAAAAAAATATTTCAAGACTACAATCATAAATTAAGTGATTTAAATGAATCCTTAGAAAAAAGAATAGAAGCTGAGATACATATAAGTAAAGAAAAAGATAACTTATTATTTCAGCAATCAAAAATGGCAAGTATGGGTGAAATGATAGGAAATATTGCACATCAATGGAGACAACCTTTAGGTGTAATATCTGTTGGCGCTACAGGTCTAAAGATGCAAAAAGAACATAATTTATTGAGTGATAAATTCTTTTTTGAAACCTGTGACTCAATAAATCATAATGCACAATATTTATCTAAAACAATCGATGATTTTAAAAATTTTATAAAAAATGATAGAGATAAGGTCCAATTTGATTTAAAAGAAAATATTGAGAGCTTTTTAAGTCTTGTTGAATCCTCTATAAAAAATCATGAAATAAAGATTATATTAGATTTAGAAGAAAATTTAACTTTAAATAGCTATCCAAACGAATTAACACAGTGTTTTATGAATCTATTTAATAATTCAAAAGATGCCCTTAAAGATATTCAGACAAAAAGATATTTATCAATTAGTACAAAAAGAAAAGACTCTAAAGTTGTGATTTCATTTAAAGATAATGCAGGAGGGATTGAGGATGATGTTATTAAAAAAATCTTTGAACCTTATTTTACAACTAAACATAAATCTCAAGGTACAGGCCTTGGTTTGAGTATGACTTATAAAATAATAGTTGAAGGTATGAATGGAACAATTGATGTTCATAATATTCAATATATTACAGATGATAAAGAATTCAAAGGTGCAGAGTTTATTATCAAATTAGATTTTTAGAAATTATTATAAATGAGATATTAAAAAAATTATTTTGCTTTATGTTTTTACTGAAATAAGTATATTTTCTACTAAGTATAGATTATTATTTTTTATGATATTATCTTTACTATGAAAATTAAAGCAAAATTAATATTATTATTTATTGTTATAAAGGTGATACCTCTTATTTTAATACTCCTTCTATCTTTGATGGGTATTGAAAAACTAAGTGAAATTATCGAAAAAAAAGCACAATCAACCTTACTTAATAGTATGGATGTACTTAAAGAAACAACAAATCTTGCAATAGAAGATAGTATAGTCGCTTTAGACAAAAAATCACAAGAATCATTGGAAGTTATAACTAAAAATATTGCAGCAAATGTAGCGGAATTTTTATATCAAAGAGATAATGATATTTTATTCTTATCTAATGTAGAAAATTTATCAGAAAATATGATGAGAACTTTTTATAATAATAAAAAAAGAGAAGTTATAATTCCTCAAGAATTTGTTTACAATGAGTCAAATGATACATGGGTTATTGAAAAAGAAAATGAACTTATTTCAAATAACATGAAGTCTAATCTTAAAGAAAATGAAAAGTATTTTAATCATATAAAAGAGAAACAATATCCTAAAAAGCAACTTTTGATTTATAAAGAGATATCTTTTATTGATTTAGATGGTAATGAAAAAATTAAAGTATCATCTTCAAGTAAAATTTTAAAAAATATATCAAAAAGAGAAAATACTTTATGCAAGTCAGAAACTTATTTTAGTGAAATTGGTAAATTAAAAAAAGGTGAGATATATGTATCTGACGTTATTGGTGAATATGTTAAAAGTAATATAGTAGGGAGTTTTACAAAAGTAAAAACAACTAAGGCAAATATAAAGTTTGAGCCAGAAAAACATGGATATGCAGGTCGTGAAAATCCAAAAGGTAAAAAATTTGAAGGTATTATCCGATTTGTGACTCCTAAATACAAAAATGGCAAAAAAATTGGTTATATCTCTATGGCACTTGATCATACACATATAATGGAGTTCACTGATTACGTTGTTCCTACAAAAGAAAACTCATTAAACTATTCAGATGCAAGTAGTGGAAACTATGCTTTTATGTGGGATAGTGTAGGAAGAAATATCTCTCATACAAGAGACTATTTTATATCAGGATTCGATAAAAATACAGGAAAAAGAGTAATCCCTTGGTTAAGTCAAGATATTAGTAATAAGATAAATAATTCAGGTCAGAAGTGGGAAAAATTTCTTGAAAACTATCCTTCTTTTGAAAATCAAAGTTTATCAAAAAAACCTACATTATCACAATTAAGAGATGGGAATATAGCATTAGATTGTAGATATTTAAATTTTGCTCCACAGTGTGATGGGTGGATGCAAATTACTGAAGATGGTGGGTATGGTTCTTTTGTAATCTTTTGGTCAAAAGTATGGAAGTTAACTACTGTTGCTACAATTCCATATTATACTGGTAAATATGGAGATACAAAACGAGGATTTGGTTTTGTAACTATGGGTGCAAATTTAGACGAATTTCATAGTGCAACTACAAAAACAAAAGAAAGTATTAAAAATATAGTTGATGCAAAACTTGAGGTTATTAATAAAGACTCTAAACAAAATGACAAAGAGATTAATCATTTTATTATGAATTTAGGAAATGAATTAACTGCATATACTGTTTTAATGATTATTTTAGTTGTAGTTATTGCTATACTAATAGCAAACTATATAACATCATCAATCAAAAAATTAATAATCGGGACAGAACGATTCAAGAAAAATGATTTTGATTATGTGATTGATATAAAATCTAAAGATGAGATAGGGGTACTTGCAAATTCATTTAATAGTATGGCTCAATCAATAAAGTCATTATTTGAAATAAAAGAAGCATTGACAAAAGATTTAACAAAAAGTAATGATGCATTACAGCTTAGTAAAACGAAGCTAGAAGAGTTAAATGATAATTTAGAAAAAGAGATAAAACGAGAGATTGAAAATAATAGATCAAAAGATTTACAGTTATTAAATCAGTCTAAAATGGCATCTTTGGGTGATATGATTGCAAATATTGCACATCAATGGAGACAACCCTTAAGTGTAATCTCAACAACAGCAAGTGGAATGAAAATCGAAAAGGAATATAATCTTTTAAATGATGAAAAGTTTAATAACTATTGTGATTCTATTGTATATAAAACTGAATATCTATCAAAAACAATAGATACTTTTAGAAACTTTATTAAAGATGAGAAAGAGGAAAAAGAGATAGTGATCCAAGATAGTATTGAGATGGCTATAAACATCATCAATAGTACTTTAAAGAATCATCATATTGATTTAATTATGGATATACGTAGCGTCGGTGACATAAAACTTCATATTGTGTCTGGAGAACTAGAACAAGTTATAATTAATGTAATAAACAATGCAAAAGATATTTTACTTGAAAGATTTATTGAAAAACCATTTGTCAAAGTGTCATTAAAACAGCATAACGATTTCATTTTTATTATTATTGAAGATAATGGTGGTGGAATTGACAAAGAGATAATGGGTAAAGTTTTTGAGCCATACTTTACAACAAAACATCAATCTCAAGGTACAGGACTTGGTTTGCATATGAGTTATAAGATAGTAAAAGAGAGTTTAAAAGGTAATATTTATGTTGAAAATACAAATATAGGTGCTAAATTCTTTATAGAAATACCAAATAAATAGAAGAAAGAGAAAGATGAATTTTAAAAAATACATAAAAGCAGTAGGTACAGGGGTTAAGGGTAATAGAGAATTAGAACACGATGAAGTAGTAGATGCAATTTGCTCAATTCTTGAAGATAAAGTAACTCCAGCTCAAGTAGGAGCTTTTTTAATTGGTTGGAGAACTAAACTTGAAACAAATGAAGAGTTAACTGCATGTGTACATGCATTAAAAAAATATATGAAGTATACAAAAGTGGAAAATTCTTTAGAGTTAGGATATTCGTTTGATGGAAGAACAAATAACCCATTTTTATTTCCTTTATATGAAAATATTTTAAAAGAGTTTTTTGAGAAAAATAAAGATATAAAAGAACTAAAACTTGTTATTTCTACAGATTTAACACAACCTGCAAAAAATGGTATTACTGCAAAAGATATAGCCAAATCTTTTACATTTCCTAAATATGTAAATATTATAGATAGAAGTGAATACTTTAATGAGTTAAGTAACCTAACCCCACTTAGACATGAATTAGGATTAAGAACAGTATTTAATACTGCAGAAAAATTGTTAAATCCAGGACAAAGTGAATATGGTGTTACAACAGCTTTTCACAAGCCGTATGTTGAAAAGTATCTTGCTATGTTTAAAGAATATTATAAAGATATCTTAGTTGTAAAAGCGAGTGAAGGAAGTCCCGAAGTATTTAAAGATGGTAAATATTGGCAGAGTATAAATGGTGAAATTGTAGACACTGTATTTAAACTTGAAGATTTTGGTATAAGTTATGAGAAAACTTATGAAAATATATCATTAGAAACAGCATTAGATATTGTCAACAATCCATCTGATGAGATTATGAAACTAGCAAAATTTAACATTGCTTTATATTTAGTATTTGCTCAGAGAGTTGATACTTTAGAAAATGCTTGGGTATTAGTTAATAAATAGATTTTAGAAGTAAAAGTAAAAAGCTAAAGAGATTTTCTCTTTAGCTTTTTTTTTGTATTAGTGATCAACTGCTCCAGCTGAACCTATACCAGTGTTTGCTCGAACATTTTGAGCTCTAAACATCTCTTTTTCATTTTTTCCTCTTTGCGAGTTATCTGTTTTAGAGAAGAACCAAATTCCAATAAATGCAATAGTTACAGAGAACAATGCTGGGTGTTTGTAAGGGAATAATGCTTCTTCGTTTCCTAAAATAGAAACCCAAACAATTGGTCCAACGATAACTAAAGTTACAGCAGTAATAAGACCGATAAATCCACCAATAAATGCACCTCTTGTTGTTAATCCTCTCCAGTAAATAGATAAGAATAAAATTGGGAAGTTAGCAGACGCTGCAATACCAAAAGCAAGTCCAACCATATAAGCAATATTTTGTTGCTCAAATGCAATACCAAGTGTAACACCTAGAATTCCAACAATAATAACAGTGATTTTAGAAATTTTAACTACTTTCTCATCAGTTGCATTTGGGTTAATAACATTTGCGTAAATATCATGTGAAATTGCAGAAGCACCAGCTAGTGTAAGTCCTGAAACAACCGCTAAAATAGTAGCAAAAGCAACAGCTGAAATAAATCCTAAGAATGCATTTCCACCTAACATATGTGATAAGTGAATTGAAGCCATATTATTTCCACCAAATAATTTACCATCAACAAAGTATTGTGCTCCCTCTGCTGAATTTAAGAATGCAATTGCACCAAAACCAACTATAGTAATAATAATCCAGAAGTAACCAACAAAACCAGTAGCGTAAACAACAGATTTTCTAGCTTCTTTTGCATTTCCAACAGTAAAGAATCTCATAAGGACGTGTGGTAAACCAGCTGTTCCTAACATAAGAGCCATACCTAATGAAATAGCAGAGATAGGGTCAGAGATAAATCCACCTGGTGCCAAAATTGATTCAGCTGATTTATGATTTTCTACAGCTTGAACAGCTAAAGCTTCAAATGAAAAGTCAAAGTGATATAAAACCATCACCGCCATAAATGATACCCCAGATAGTAATAAACAAGCTTTAATAATTTGTACCCAAGTAGTTGCTAACATTCCACCAAATGTTACATAAACAATCATCAATGCTCCAACCATAAATACAGCATATTCATATTCCATACCAAATAGTACTTGAATAAGCTTACCAGCTCCAACCATTTGTGCAATAAGATATAAAATTACAACTGCTAAAGATCCAAATGCAGCAAGAGTTCTAATCTCTTTTTGACCTAGTCTATATGCAGCAATATCAGCAAATGTAAATTTACCTAAGTTTCTTAGTTTTTCAGCCATGAAAAATAGAATAATTGGCCAACCAACTAAAAATGATACAGCATAAATAACACCGTCATAACCTTTTAGATAAATAAGACCAGATACACCAAGGAATGCAGCAGCAGACATATAATCTCCAGCAATTGCTAAACCATTTTGAAATCCAGTGATTCCTCCACCAGCTGTATAAAAATCAGATGCAGATTTTGTTTTTCTTGCAGCCCAGTAAGTAATACCAAGTGTACCTGCAATGAAAATCAAGAACATAATAATTGCAGGAACATTAAGCTCTCTTTTTACTGCTTCAAATGAGGCATCACCAGCAGCAAAAGCTGTTATTGCAAAAATTGAAATAAGTGCTAAAATTTTTAACATTACATTAGATCCTTTACATCATCTTTAATTTCGTTTGTTAAGTCTTCAAACTCACCATTTGCTTTTTTAACATAAATTAGTGTAGTGATAAAACTAATTATTAAAATAGCCAATGCAATAGGGAATGCAATTGTTGTTACACCATCGCCAATAGTTGTTGCTAAAACTTCTTTGTTAAATGCAATTGTCATAATAAATGTATAAAACATCACTAGAACAAATATACCTAACTTGATACCTAAACTATTTCTTTTAGAAACTAGTTCTTGATACTTAGGATTTGATTCAATCCTGTCAACCAATTCTTCTTTCATATTTCCACTCCTCGTAAATTGAATCATATTTATACACTATTTGAATCGATAAAATATAAAATTATAATATTAGTATAAATATTTAATTTTAATTTTATATTTTTAATTAAAGCCTTTATATAAAGGATTAAGTGGAATAATTGTAACACCTACTTGAGTTAAATAGTTGTGATTATGTGAGTAGTATAGTTACATTGTGCTGTTCTTAAGTTCTATTAGTTTAAGTTAAAAAGGGTAGTATGAAACTTTTATATGAAAATAAGTTATGGTAAATATGTAACAATAAAGAAGAGTAAATATGTAACAATTAGATTGACTTGTTTTTTTAAATAGTAAGTCTAAATAAGGAAAATTTTATCTAAAAAGCTTAAATATAGTTATTTTTCTTAAAAAAAGAAATTACACAAATGTGTAGAAAAGTACAGGTAAATAAAATAAATTTATTTTTTATTTAAATATTATTTATTTACCATAACAACAAAAGTAGCCAATATCCCACCGAGTAGCAAAATAAAATAAGGCAGAATTTTTTTTAAAAGACAAGATTTTTTGCATTTTTTTAATCTAATCAAAACTGCGATAACCATACTAATTAAAAGTATTAAAGTACCATAAAACATAATGTATCTCCTTTATGTTCCAAATAATATCTAGTATATGATTAATATTTTTTAAATTTGTAGACACTTCTATATATAAGTACAAAAAAGATTGCATTGTGCCATTATTTTATAGAGATCTCTTTTTTTTCTCTATAATATTTTTATTATAGAATTTGGAGTAGATGATGCAATTAATTATAGGTAGTCAAGTAACAGTAATCGATGGTGAAATACAAAAATTATTTCCTTATGGAAAAGTACTTGAATTATTAACAAAATTTAAAAATATTTGCAAAGATATTCAATGGAATGTTAATGTACCGCAAAGAGACGACTGTAAAATAATAGATAATCAAGAGTCTATATCTATAAAAAACTTTCATCCACGAAAATTTCAGCAAGATTGCGTAGATAAATTTACTCGTACCACATTAACAGGATATATTTATGCACCTACAGGTGCTGGTAAAACCAATATTGCAGCATATTTAATCGCAAAGCGAAATATTAGAACCTTATTTATTGTTCCAAAATCAGATTTAGTGAAACAAACAAAAAAAAGATTTCAAGATATATTAGATATAGATCCAAATTTAATTGGAGAACTAAGCTCATCAAAAAAAGAATTTGGTACACCTATATTAATTACAACTTGGCAGTCATTAAATACAAAATCAACTTTACAAAGAGTAATGGATGATAAATATTCACAAGTAATATGTGATGAGATGCATAAATCTAGTGCAGATGTGTATTATAAAGTTGTTTCTCAAATACCAGCAATGTATAAACATGGATTAACTGCTACTCCATATAGAAATAATACAAAAAATGAACAAAGACTTTTTGATTTAGTCGGTAATGAAATTACACGAATTGAAATATCTGAATTATACAGAGATAAATTTTTAGTTCGACCTAATATAAAGTTTAAAAAAACTAATTATAAAATCGACATAAATCAACCATATCTTCAATCATTAGATTTTAATGTAAAACTTGGAATGTTGAAAAAAAATATTGATAAATCGAAAAAACGAAAAGAGTTAATTTTAAAGGATATAAAAAACTCCCTTTTCCTTGAGAAGAAACACTATGGTAATAATAGATCAGTAATACTTGTAAATACATTAGAATTAGGACAAACTTTAAAAGATGAATTATCTGATGAATATAATGTTTTATATATTGATGCTGATACAAAATCCCAAGATAGAAATGAAGTGTTTAGTAATTTAACTGATTATAAATTAACAGATTATGTTTTAATAGGAACTTCAAAACTTTTGGGTGAAGGTACTGATATCCCTTCAATAAGAAATGTTTTTTGTGCAAGCCCTGCGTATCCACCATTTGAAGATACAGCACGAATGCAACAAATAATTGGACGAGCAATTCGACCATTTAAAGATAAAGAAGATGCTAATATTATAATTTATGATGATGAAACTTCAGGCTGGATTGAAAATAAAAAGAAGAATGTTTTTGCAATAGTTAATGAAAATGTTCAACCGATTTTAAATCAATTTAATTAAATATAATTGGGAATAAATTACATTATTATTGTAAATTTATTTCGTTAATGATGTATTAAATATACATTTTTTTTGTATTAATAAACTCAAATTTAGTTTACTTGTTGTATAGTAAAAGGATACATTAACAATTTAATGTATTTGAATATTTTTTATTTTAAGAAATATTTAAAATAAAGGAGAAAATAATTGTATAAAAGGATAGTAATAAAAGTTGGTAGTAGTGTTTTAACTGAAACATCAGGAATTGCAAAAGAAAGAATGATGAATTTAGTATCATTAATAGCCAAAGCTAAAAAGAAATATGATGTAATTCTTGTAAGTTCTGGTGCTGTTGCAGCTGGCTACACAGCACTTCAAATAGATAGAAATCAACAACTAAGTAAAAAAGTATTAGCATCAGTAGGGCAACCTATTTTAATGAGTAGTTATAAAAAAATGTTTGATATCTATGGGTTACATACTGCACAAATACTTCTAACAGAAGATGATTTTGATAGCAGAATTCATACTAAGATTTTTCAAGATATTATAGATAGAACACTAAAGCATAATCTTATACCAATCGTAAATGAAAATGACATTACAACTACGCCAGACCAGCTTTTTGGAGACAATGATCAACTTTCTGCATATGTAACACATCATACTAATTCTGATATTCTTATGATTTTAAGTGATATTGATGGATATTATGATAAAAATCCAAAAGAAGATGAATCAGCAAAAATGCAAAAAGTAGTAAATCAAATTTCTGAAGAAGAATTAGCTCAAAGTCATTCTCCAAATAGTGAATTTGCAACTGGTGGAATAGTAACAAAGTTAAAAGCTGCAAACTATATTATGCATAAAAATAGAAAAATGTTTTTGTGTAGTGGATACGATTTAACAAGTGCGGAGAGCTTTTTACTAGATGGGGCTCATAATAAAGGTACTCTATTTACTAAAAATACAAAGAAAAAGAAATAAAAAATAATTAGCATTAAAAGGACAAAAATGACAAAATTAGAAAATATATCGATGATTAAAGAAGAAAATGTTTATTTTGAAGGAAAAGTTACTAGTAGAACAATCTTTTTAAGTAGTGGAGAGAAACAAACTTTAGGGATTATGATGCCTGGAGAATATACTTTTGATACGCAAGAAGCTGAAATTATGGATATGATGAGTGGTGAGTTAGAGATCAGACTTCCAGGTGAAGTAGAATTTCGAAAACTAAATACACCAGAAGCGTTTAACGTACCAGCTAATTCAAAATTTGATTTAAAAATAAAAACTGTGACTGATTATTGTTGTAGTTATATAAAAGCATAAAATATAAAAGTGTTATAATTCATAGAAGATAGATATGTCAAATATTATTGATTTTGGAGTATACGATAGTTTGGAGTGGGATAAACTCTCAACAGAATATCTACATGGTCTGGCAGATATGGGAAATATGAAAGCTAAAGAACAACTAGATAAGATTTATAGTTATCCTATAGAAAATCAAATAGTTGGATTTGGTAAGTTTATTGGAAAGAACTGGATTGATTTAGATGTAGATTATTTATATTGGATTTTAAATAATGTTGATACTGCAAATATTAAAGTAATGCTTGCACATAAAGCTTTAAAATATATCGAAGAACATACTCCAAATGATGAGTTTGATGATGTTATTTATGTCGATTAAAATTAAAATCTTACTTTTCCAATAAGTATATCATGCCTATCAACAAAACGTTCACAGGTAGTACCTCCGATATTATAACAAATCTGTTGCCATTTTTTTGTATGACCAGAATTGACTTTTGTTAAGTCTCCAAAATAAAACATCATTGCGTGAGCATATTCATGAGCTAAAACAGCGTACATATAGGACCCACTTTCTTTAAAACGATTCTTGTTTAAATATATAATGATTTCATTTTGATGATTCAAAGTTGCCATTCCATAAAGGTTATTTGGTAATTTATCAGATATTTTAATAGGAAAATTCACATTAACACCATAGTTTTGTAATATTTTTTTTCTTATTTTGATAACTTCATGGTTTATTTTAGTGAGCGTTTCTGTAGGAAGAGGATTATTTTTGAAATTTATGTTGTCATACTGAAGATAGATTATCCCTATAATAGATAATAGTGTAATTATTAAAAATATATTATAAACTTTTTTCATCTTTTTCTCATTTAAATTTTATCTCTATGCGTTATAATACGCAAAAAAACATTAAGGCTTTTTATGGAAATAGAGATTTCAACACCTGCATTATTATTCCCAGCTATTTCATTACTTCTTTTAGCATATACAAACAGGTTTTTAACAACAGGTCAATTGATTCGTTCGATTAGCCGACAAGCTAGAGAACAAAAAAATCAAGACCTTTCTGGTCAAATAGAAAATTTGAAAAAAAGACTCGAACTTACAAAATGGATGCAATTCTTTGGAGTGGTATCTATGCTTATGTGTACTGTTTCAATGTTTTCACTTTTTTTACATTATTATACTTTTGGTAAAAATATTTTTGGTTTGAGTTTATTAACGATGTGCTTATCTTTACTTATCTCATTATGGGAAGTATACATCTCTTCTAATGCTCTGAATTTAGAGCTAAAAGATTTATATGAAAAGTGCACATAATTATTTTTATATTATAAAAGCATGATTTTTATATCATTATAAGAGGCTTTCCCATTTAATTCTTCAAAGATAGGTTTGAGTTTTATTATACCTTGTTCACTAAAATCATCTTTGTTATTTGTCTCTTTTATTTTATTAATAGCTTTCGTAATCGTTTCAAATATTGGAGATGGAGGCATATATTTTACTAAATCTAAATCTTTATCTGTTTGTTTTAAAATTCCCAGATGTTTTATAATCGTATCAAAACCTAGTTCTCTTTTTTCGGATAACTCTTCAATAGTATCACAGCTTTCAATTAAATTTTTTGTTTTTAGATGAATATCGGCTAGATCTCTTGATACTTTAGGCTTTTCTTTTAATACTTTTTTTTGTTTTTCTATTTCTGTATTATTTGTGATACCACCTAGTTTTTTTATATGTAATATATTTTGTTGTTCTAACTCATCATTTGAAAAAGAAGATATTTTATCTTTTGCTTTTTTTGAGGCTTGTTTGATTCTATCATCTATACTTAAAATTAAAGGATCGACCATAAGTGCGGTATCATTAAATCCTATAAGTTGTAGACCATCGATATTTTTTATTCGAGAAAGTGCAACATATCCTTGCCCAACTTCAAAAGTTTTTGATAGATCAATTTGTGCAGAATCGAGTGTCATACCTTGTGATTTATGAATAGTAATTGCCCATGCAAGTTTTAGTGGAAGTTGTGATACTTTTGCAGTAATAGAACCCTTTTCATTTTCTAATGACCAATCTTCTAATGGCACTTTTACTGTATAACCATTTGATAGTTTTACTATAGGTAAATTTCCATCCTTAGAAAAATCTATCACGATACCTGTAGTTCCATTGATATATCCTTTTTCAGGATTGTTTTTGATAAACATAACTACGGCATCTTTTTTTAGTACCATATTTTCTTGTACCATAGAAGATTTAAATATTTTTTCTATATTACTTTTTGCACCTTGGGATGTAAAAAAGAAACTATGTGCTTGTGTTGGAAGCTTATTTAACTCATCATTATTTATTTTATCTACATCTAAATTATGAGTATAGAGTTTTGTCGGTTTAAAACCAGTTTCTAAAGAGATACCAATTCTTGAATTTAAAGCATCATAAGTATTAGATGAAATTTTTCCTGATCGTATTTCATCTAGAATCGATATCAATACATCATCATCTTGTCTAAACTTCTTTTCTAGATAACATGTTTGTAGATCAAGGTCTTTCCATGCAGGAGATTGCCAAGCAAATCTTTTACCATCTTTTGATTTAGATATTGGAGGTAATTGAAAGAAATCACCTGAAAGTATCACTTGAATTCCTCCAAAAGGTTTATCATTTTTTTTAAATGCTTTGAGAATTGTATCCATAGAACTAAAGATAAATGGACTTACCATTGATGTCTCATCTATAATTAAAACAGTAAGTTTAGAAAATCTCATTTGAATATATTTTTTATCTAGTAAGTTTTGTATAAAAGAATCATCTATCTCGTCTCTTATTCCTAATGAAAAAAATGAGTGTATAGTCTGACCTCCTAGATGTGAGGCTGCTATGCCTGTGGGGGCTACAATAGTAGGATATATTTTTCTTGATTTTAGATATAAAATATATTCGTTTAATATATATGTTTTACCAGTTCCTGCAGAACCTGTAAGAAAGACATTTTTACCAGTTTTAAGTATAGAAAGGGCTGTATTTTGCATGCAAGATTATACTATTAAATTGTTAGAGGGATATTATAAATATTTAACTCAATGGAAGCGTTATTGTAAATTGTGCACATCTATAATAGGTTTTATTATAAAGGTGTTTAACATTAGTAGCTTTTATGTTTCCATTCATTGTTTGTACTATAAATATATATACCATATGTAGTCCTAAACCTGTACCTTGTGATTTATGTTTTGTAGTAAAATAAGGATCAAATATTTTGGATAATATGTCATCTCTTATTCCCCCTGCATTATCTTTTATGATTATTTTTATTTCATTGTTTATTTTCTTTATGGAGATATCTATGTATTTGAATTCAATTTTATTCTTAGATAGTGCTTCTTGTGAATTATTTAAAAGATTTATGAGAGCTTGTGTTAGCTCATTTTCATAACCATAGATTTCAATAGGTTCGTCTATATGTAAAGATACATTAATATTATTTTGTTTAAAAGTTGGATTCATTAGTTTTAGGATATTTTTAATCTCTTTATTGAGGGTGTATTTTGTCTTTGTTTTGTGCTTATGTATTAAATTATCAAAATTATTTATTGTTTTGGATAGATATTGTGCATTATCATTAATACTATCACAAACCTTGTAAAACTCATCATCACTTAATACATCATGCTGTTTTTGAACTTTCATACCACTAGCACCTGTTGAGATCACAGATAAAGGTTGTCTCCATTGATGTGCAATATTCCCAATCATTTCTCCCATCGAGGCATGTCTTTCTTTTTCTTGTATGATTTTTTCTTTTTCTTGTCTTTCTATTTCATCTTGAAGTATAATAGTTTTTTGTTCTTCTACTTTTAAGGTAAGCAGTGTGTTAAACTGTTTCATTTGTTTTTTAGATTCTTCAACTTTTCGCACTGTTGGAATAATTATCAGTATGGCTTCTAATAATATAGTAAGCAAAGTTCCTAAAAAAATAAAGAGTTCTCTTTTCATTAACTCATTTGTGTTAAAATCACTTTCTATTTCAAACTCATTTACTGCATAATTGAGGTTATCTAAAAGAATAAAAGAATAGTTTTCTAGTTCTTGTAAAGTTTGTAAGTTTTTATTGTTTAGAAATTTATCAAGGAGTGTAAAATAGTTTTGTACATTATTATCTAAAAAATATGGTTGATTAAAATATATTTGTTTCATATGTTGTGTTGTGAGATTAGATAATATAAATTGATGATCACTTTTCATAATAGTAACTAATTCGTTAAAGTGTTGTGTTAGTTGTTTATTATTGGTTTCGAAAATTCTTTTTGCTATAAGTGTTGTTTTTTGTGATAGCATCCTTTGCTTACCACTTATGTTAATAAGTTTTGCATATTGTTGTTGGTTAGAGATTTGTTCATACATAGTAAAGTAAGCAAATGTTGACCAAAATACGAGAGAAAAAACTACAATTAGATAAGATATTTTTATATTTAACATTGTCAACCTTAAAAATTATTAGATAATAATTATACCAAGATAATCACTTTAATTGAGTCTTACAATATGTTATTTTATATACAAAAATAATATGATATGAATTGAATACGAATATAATAGTAAATGTACCACTAGTTTTATTAAGAAGCTGTTTTATATAAAAATAATGATTTTTGTGAAGGAATTAAAAATGCTAAATCAACTAAATAGAGAGAGTTAAGAGACTTACTTGTGATAAAATATTAATAATTTACATAAATTAATAATTTATAAATTTGATTGTAAATAAACTGATAAAATTAAGTGATAATCTTGTATTATATATCAAAATACAATCTATGATTATAAAAAGGGATTGAGATAATGAAAAAAATTTTGGTAGTTGATGATTCATCAATGATAAGGCTAATTGTATCGAAGGCATCTAGAAAAGCAGGTTATGATGTAGTTGAAGCCTCCAACGGACAAGAAGGGATAGATCAGTTACTTAAAAATGATGATATATCATTGATTTTATGTGATATAAATATGCCGATTATGGATGGATTATCTATGATTAAAAACTTAAAAGAGTATGAAAACTTTAAATATATTCCAATTGTTATGTTAACAACAGAAACAGACGAAAAATTAAAAGAACAAGGTAGAAATCTTGGAGTAAAGGCTTGGATGGTAAAGCCATTTAATGAAAAAACTTTTTTAAAAGCAATCATGAAACTAATTGGGTAAATGGATGAAGATAGAATTTAGTGAAATTAGTATGATAGAGATTGAATCGTTTTATACTCAGCTTTTAGAGGATGTGTCTACGTTTCATGGCGAAACTTATAGTCTAGATTTTGTAAATGTTGAGGTTTTATCTTTACCTGCTATTCAAGTTTTACTTGCACTAAAAAAACATTGTGATGATGAAAATATAAAACTTGAATGTCTTAATATTACTTCAGATTCTATCCTTCAGTCCTTAGAAATATATAATTTAAAAGATAAGTTAGGAGTAAAATGATGAATGATGATTTAGCTGAAGAACTCCAATTATTTCTTGAAGATATGGATGATCAGTTAACAATTATGGAGTCAACCTTATTAGATATATCAGAAATTTCTTTAGAAGAGATAGATAAAGAGATGATAAATAATATTTTTAGAGCGATGCATACAATGAAAGGTAATGCAGGTGTTTTTGGATATGACTTAATTATAAATTTTGCACATAAAGCAGAAAATCTTTTAGATTTTATACGTAATGATAAAATTGCTTTAAATGAAGAACTTATAGAATTATTTTTAAAAATCAAAGATCACTCAAAAATATTGGTTGATATTTGTACTCAAAATATTTCACTTGAAGATGAAGATAAAGAAAATCATGAATATTTACTATCTGAATTATCTAAACATCTTGAGGGTGATATCAAAGAGCCTGCACCTATAGTAATCGAAGAAGAAGTAGAAAATGAAGAGGTAGTCTCCTATAGTATAGAAGTAACTTTAAAAAGTGATTTTTTTGAATCAGGTATGGATATGATATCTATAGTTAAATATTTATCAGTAATAGGAGAGGTGAAGAGTTTAGATTTTATAACTGATGACATCCCTTTATTAGATGAACTTGAGCCCAAAAAATCTTATATCAAATTTAAAATAGAATATGCAACAGATGAATCCATTGCTGAAATTAAAGAGGCATTTGAATTTGTACAAGAGGATATTTTATTAGAAATTCACTTGTTAGCTGAGACTGTTGACTTGATTAATGATGAAAAAAAAGAAGAAGAAAACTTTGAAGATTTCCAAATATTTAAAAAACCAAGAAAGAAAAAAGAGCAAAATAAAAAAGAGCCTAAACAAAATTTGAAAATTGATACTAGTATGTCTCTTCGTGTAGATTCATCGAAAATTGATATTTTAATCAACCAAATAAGTGAAATGGTTATAGCTAATGCAAAAATCACAGAATATGCACAGGGAACACAAGACAATGACTTTGCCGAGGCTGTAACAATAATGTCTGATATGTTAGAAGAGATAAGAGATGGAGTAATGGATATCCGTATGGTTCAAGTTGCTGATTCTTTTTCGAAGTTAAGAAGAATAGTAACAGATACAGCAAAAACGCTACAAAAAGAGATAGATTTTGAAATATTAGGTGGAGAAACAGAACTTGATAAAACAGTAATTGAGAAAATTTCAGATCCACTTATTCATATGTTAAGAAATGCAGTTGACCACGGAATTGAAACTCCTGAAGTACGAGAAGAACATAATAAGGCAAAAAAAGGAAACATCACTTTGAAAGCATTTCCCGATGCTGGAAATATAATCATTCAAATTATAGATGATGGTTCGGGAATTGACAAAGAGTATATATACAAAAAAGCAATAGAAAAAAACATTATAAGTGGGACTGAAAATTTAAGTGAAAAAGAGATTTTTAACTTATTATTTAGTCCTGGTTTTTCTACAGCAAAACAACTTTCTAATATATCAGGTCGTGGTGTTGGTATGGATGTCGTAAAAAGAAATATTGAAGAGTTACGAGGTGATGTTGATATTCAAAGTGTTTTTGGTAAAGGTACAACAGTAACTATTCGACTTCCTTTAACTCTTGCAATTATTGAAGGATTTTTAGTCCAAGTAGGAAAGTCAAAATATATTATTCCTTTAAATAATATACAAGAATGTATCGAATTTACAGATAAGGCAAAACAGCAATTTTTAGAAAATGGTTATATGACATTAAGAAAGGAAATTTTACCTATACTTAATATAGCAGAGCATTTTGATGAAGATGATTTGGATATAGAAGGGCAACGAAAAAATATTGTCGTTGTAAAATATGGTTCTACTAGTGTTGGACTAAAAGTTGATGAACTACTTGGTGAGTTTCAAACTGTTATCAAACCCCTTGGTCAGCTTTTCAAAAATATTTCAGCAATATCTGGTGGAACTATTTTAGGAAATGGTGAAATTGCACTTATATTTGATGTGCAAAAATTAATAGAACATAAAATCTCAAAGAAGGAAATATAAATGGAAACAGAAAAAACACTCGGTGAAAGAGATCTGATTGTAAGTTCGACAGATAGTAAAGGTATTATCAATTATGTAAATAGTACTTTTGAAAATATATCTGAATACACAAAAGATGAATTGTATGGTCAGCCACATAATATTATTCGACATCCAGATATGCCAAAAGGGGTATTTAGGTATGTATGGAATTGTTTATTAGCTCATAAACCAGTAGTTGCTTATGTGAAAAATTATATTAAAGGTAATAATGCATACTATTGGGTAAAAGCAGTAATGTATCCTAAGGTTATAAATAATGAAATACATAATATTACATCTTATAGAACCAAAGCAACACAATTTGAAATTGAACAAATAAAAGAGATATACAAGCACTTAATACAATATGAAAATGATCATTCTGTAGAAGAATCACATAATTATTTTTTAAATTTTCTAAAAGAAAAAAACTTAACATATGACAAAATGATTAACAGATTAAATGATAATCAGCAAATACTCAATACAACACTTTTAAAGTTAGATATACAAAAGTTTCGAACAGATCATATGATTTTTAGAAGTAGAATTGAAAGTTTAGTAGAGAAAGGGTATTCAGATATAGAGGTTGTTAAACCCACATGTTGTGATTTTGGAAAAAGATTAGCGACACTAGAAGGTGAAGAGTTTTCAACAGATAATAAATTTTTAGAGATTAAAAGGCTTCACGATAAAGTTCATAATGAACTTCAATTATTTGTAGATAGTAAAACAGATAATGAAAGAAAATCATATATGGATGTTGTTTATAAAGATATAGATTCACTTTTTATAATAATGGAAAAATTAAAAAATGAACATAACCATAAAATCGAAGCATTATAGTGATTTTGAAGGATAAATAATGGGAAAAATTAAAATTGAAGAGAAAGACTTTGCTAAAATAGTAAAAGCGATTAAGAGTTTAAAAAATGGTAAATTTGATATCTCTTTAGAATCAAAAAATAAAGATTTATCTGAAATCATAGGTGATATCAATGAATTATCAGATGAATTAAAAACTATTGAAAATCACTCAACAGATATGTATGTTGAACTATCAAATGGTAACCTAGATCATAGAGTAGATTCACGAAATTTCAAAAGAGGATATGGTAATATCTTAGAAAAAATAAATTCTATGATTGATATTCCTGTAGCTGTAATAAGAGATTTTAATTATGCAATGGGAAAATTATCTAATGGCGATTTCGAAGCAAAAATTTCTAATAATTATGTAGGTGAATTTGACACTATTAAAAACTCATTTAATTCAATGTCAAAGATTCTGAAAAATATTCAAGATGATAGTTTTATGATTAATGAAGCAGCTAAGAGTGGTCAGCTAAATATTCAAGCTGATACTTCTTTATATAATGGTGATTATGAAATTATTGTAGCAACGATGAACAACTTTACTAATATTACAAAAAATGTATTTGATGAAGCTATTTATGGATTAAAAGCTTTACAAGAAGGTGACTTTGCTAAAAGAATAGAAACAGAATACAAAGGTGATTTTGATATTATTAAAGAAACTGTCAACAATACAGCTGAAATATTGACAAAATTTATTTCTGATATAGACAATTTAAATACAGAATCTACTAATGGAAACCTAGAAGCAAAAATTGATGAAAAGAGTTATAATGGTGGTTATCAAAAAGTTGCACAAGGTATTAATCAATTCTCTTATAATGTTGAACATATTGTAGATACTGTATCTACTGCTTCAAATGAAGTATTAGATGCGGCAAATGTTGTTAATAAACTAGCTCAGTCTATCTCATCTGGTGCAGAACAACAATCAAGTTCATTAGAAGAAACAACGGCATCAATAGAAGAGATTAATGGAAATATTATAGAAACTACAAAAAATGCATTGAGAACAAATGATGTTGCAGATGATACTGCAATAGTGGCAAAAAGAGGAGGTTCAGCTGTTTCCCAGACTGTTGAAGCGATGGGAATAATTTCAGAAAAGATTATAATCATTGAAGATATTGTATATCAAACAAATCTTTTAGCATTAAATGCAGCGATTGAAGCAGCACGAGCAGGTGAACATGGTAAAGGGTTTGCAGTAGTTGCTGCTGAAGTTCGTAAGTTAGCACAAAGATCGAAAATTGCAGCAGAAGAGATTAGTAAAATTACAAAAAATAGTGTTGGAATATCTCAAGAAGCTGGTACTTTAATACAAAGTCTTCTTCCGAAAATAGAAGAAACGGCAAACTTAGTAAATGATATTTCAGAATCATCAAAAGAACAAGAGATTGGAATAGAACAAATCAATGTTGCTATAAGTGAATTAGAGGTTGTAACACAAACAAATGCATCAGCTTCTAGTGAATTGTCATCTTCAGCTGAACAATTGGATGCACAAGCAAGTGAATTGAGTAAAATGATGTCCTACTACAAAACAACATCAAAAAATGATAAAACTGTTAGTGATGAAGAGATTAGTTTATCTCAAATTGAGAATACAAAACAAAATAAATCTATAGTAAATGAAGTTGAGAATACTTTAGATAAAGAAGATTCAAATGTATTAAACTTAAGAGACTTTGAGAGGTTTTAAAATAAATGGATAGCAGTAACATGAATGAAACAAGTCAATATCTTTTCTTTAAACTTGATGATGAGGTATATGCAATTAATTCATACAACATATTAGAAGTAGTTGACTTTAAAACTATTCGAAGTGTACCTCATGCAAATAGTTGTATAAAAGGTATCACTAATATTAGAGGTGAGTTAGTTGCTGTGGTTGATCCTAAAATACGATTTGGAAATGAACCATGTGAAGTATCTAAAAGAACATCTTTTATTATAATCAAAATATTTAATAAAATAACGAATGAACAAGTATCTATTGCATTGATGGTTGATTTAATACTTGAGGTGGATGATGTGCCTAATAGCGAAATTTTACAATCTCCTGATTTTGGGACGAAGATTGAGAAGCGTTTTATAAAAAATATCATTAAATATAAAGACAATTATGTTTCAGTATTAAAAATAAGTTTAGTATTAGATATAAATGAATTGTCAATAAGAGGATAGAACTTGGAACATAATGAACAGTTAGATATAGAAGAGATAGATTTACTTGAATTGATAATGGCTGATTCTAGTGCATCAAACCAATATCTAGTTTTTAATGGCTCAAATGAAGAGTGCTATGCGATAAATGTATCAAAAGTTATTGAGATATTAGTATATAAAGATTTAGAGATGGTTAAAAATGGTTCTGGTGATTCTCTAGTTAAGGCAACAGCACAAATTAGAGAGAATACAGCAACAATTATAAACTTTGATGAATGGTTTGGTAATAAAGTTTTAGATGATAGTGAATATGAATATATTGTTTTAACTGGATTTGGTGGACATAATATAGGCATTATGATTAATAGTGTTGAGTATATCATCAATATAGATTCTGATAATATGAAAGATAATTCTAAAAATAATCCAAAAACGAATTTTATTTCAAAAATAAAGATAAATCAAAAAGAAAAATTATGTACTATATTTGATTGTGATAAATTATTAACAGATGTATTTACAGATAATTTAGAAAAAAATAATATAGAAAAAATTGAAAATTTATATAATATACAAAGCAATAAAACAATATTTTTTGCAGATGATAGTAGATTTATACGAAAAATGGTGCATTCGCTATTTGAAAAATTACAGTTAAAATACAAATCATTTGAAAATGCAAAAGAGTTACTAGAAGAGATACAAAAAACAGACCCAAACGATGTTGCTCTTATTATTACAGATGTAGAGATGCCTATAATGGATGGATTTCATTTATTAAAAAAACTTAAAGAACAAGATAAATATGCAGATATAAACGTGATAGTACATACTAATTTAAGTAATTTTATTATTGAAAAAAATTTATATGAATTAGGAGCAAGTGAAATTATAGGAAAAATAGATATGAAAGAGCTATCATTTAGTATATCTAAATATATAAAATAATGAAAAAATCTGATATTGAATTAAGCGATAAAGAGTTTGAACTATTCCAGAAAATGGTTTTTAAAGAGATAGGAATCTCTTTGGGAAACACAAAGAAATTTTTGGTAAAGAATAGACTTTATAAACAGCTTGTGTCATTTAATTTAAATTCATATAGTGATTATTATAGGTTAGTACAAATCAATAAATTAGAAAAAACAAATATGTTAAATATTATTACGACAAATGAAACATATTTTTTTAGAGAATCAAGTCACTTTGATTTTTTAGAAGAGGAGATATTACCTCAGAATAAAAAATTAAGAGTATGGAGTGCTGCTTGTTCTGTAGGAGCCGAAGCTTACAGTATTGCTATGATTCTAGAAAATTCTGGAATCAAATATGAAATTATTGGTAGTGATATTAACACGGAAGTGGTTCAAAAAGCAACAGTAGGACTATATCCTTTGAAGTGGATGGATAAAATTTCAGATGACTATACTCAAAAGTATTGTTTAAGAGGGAAAGGGAAGCATGAAGGATGGTTTCTTGTCGATAGACTACTTCTGGATAATATGAAGTTTGAAACACGAAATTTAATGCAAAGGCATAAAGATTTGGGTTTATTTGATGTGGTATTTTTACGTAATGTATTAATATATTTTAACGATGAGACAAAAGAATTAATTTTAAATAATGTTTTGTCAAATTTAAAAGTAGGGGGATATATAATTATCTCTTTAACTGAACATATACAAGATATAGAAAAATATAATATTAAAAAAGTTCATAATTCTATATTCCAAAAGGAAAAATAATGAAAAAATTGAAGGTTTTAGTTCTCTCAAGTAAAGGTGGTGTTGGGAAAAGTACATTATCAATGCAAGTAATAACACCTTATTTATATGAAAAAAATATAAAAGAGAAAATTAATTTTTTTGAATTTGATGATGAAAATGTTGATTTATTGAGTTACGGTGGAAGTAATTTAAGTAATAGAGAATCGATTGATGTAGAAGAGTTTGTCATTATGGATAAATTTATTGAAATATTATCAAAAGAACAATTTTGCTGTATAGATGTTGGTGGAAATAAATCTACAACTTTGTGTATCAATACATTAAATGATTGTGGATTGATAGGGGAGATTGATTTAGTAGTGATTCCTCTTTTAGATGGAGAGCAAGATGCTGTAAATGCATTAAAGGTTTATAAACAACTCTTAGATATTAATGAAAATATAAATATAGTATTTGCATTAAATAGAGTAAAAAATACTAAATTTGTTGAGTATCAGTTTGATAATTTTTTTGGCGATGTACGGGGGATTTTTGAAAGTAAAAATTCTGTTATAAATAATTTACAAAAACAGCATAGAGGGAATTTTATAATTATAGAAGATAGTGATATGATCAAGTATAGCAGAAAGTTTGGTATGACAATATATGAAATTGCAGTTCAAGAAAGAGATTTTATTGCTGAATTTAAAGAGGTTGATCAAGAAAAAGAGAGAAAAATTCTTGCTTTTAAAAACTACGTATATCAAAATGGAAAAAAATATTATCAAAATACTTTACAAGAATGTTTTAAAAAACTTGATATAATTATACAAAAGGAAAGAGATGGTAACTAAGTTTTCAAATAAAATGATTTTACTTACAGAAAACTCTAAAGTTCTAATTGTTGGTACTTTAGAAAATAAGTTAAATAATATTATTGATACATATTTTACTCGTAAAGAGTGTGTAGAATTAAATGAAAATACAATTGAAATATTGAATGAAAATTTATATCATCAATATGATATGGTTATTTACTCTCTAACTCAAGAAACTTTTGATTTATTTAAAAATAATATTAATTTTTTTGCTAAGCATTCAATAGTACTTATTGAGCATGAATTATATAGTAATTTTTCCTATTATATTAATTCTATAGCATCTTTGGTAGTTTTACCAATTCAAGAAGAGATTTTCGTAGAAAAAATATATAATGTTTTATGTATCAATGAAACAAATAAATTATTACACTCTAAAGAAAAAATTATAAATAAATATAAAAACGATGAGACTAATATAAATATAAATGAATTTTTAGATAAATATCATGGGAGTATAATGTTTTTAAATGAAGATTTAAATGATAATTGTAATCGTTTAAAAGATTTAGAAATATCTCAAGAGTTATTTAGAGATATCTCATCAAATATTTTAAAATTAAATAATATATTAAAAAATAATGAAAGTTTCAGAAAATTATCTAATACATTTTCACAATTGAGTGATTTTTTAGTTACTCTTGATTTGGAATCTATCCCTCCTCAAAACTACACTGCATTTGATTATCTCACTACAATAGTAGCTGATATTACAATATATCTTGATGAGTTATTTGTCTACAAGTTATTTAAAGATGTACATGTTTTTGAAGATTCATTAGAAAATAATATTCAATACTTTGAAGATTCATTATTTGATAATGAACAAGAAGAAGATGATAATTTGGAGTTTTTTTAATGATAAAAGTATTTATTATTGATGATTCGATGTTGATTCGAAATATTGTCAATAAAGTATTAAAAGAGAATAAACATATTGAAATTATAGGAGAAGCACCTAATCCAATAGATGCAATGAAAATATTTCAAAAAACAGGATTACCAGATGTTTTTATTCTTGATATCGAAATGCCCAAAATGGATGGTATCTCTTTTTTAAAGAAGTTAAAAGATGAAAGACCAATTCCTACGATAATATTCTCTTCAATTGTAAATGAAGGATCTTCAAAAGCAATGGAAGCATTTCAATATGGGGCATGTGATGTTATTTTAAAACCACAAAAACTCAATGATGCCTTAACAAATGACTTTAAAGAAGATTTTATCTCAAAAGTTAGAGCGGCATCGCGTTCAAAAAGTGTACTTTCTTTTGATGAAAATGATTCAAAATATAAAAGAACAGAAAATAACAGTGATAAAATAATAGCAATAGGTGCCTCTACTGGTGGTGTTCAAACTATAGAATCAATTGTAAAAAACTTGCAACCATTTCACCCTCCTATTTTGATTACTCAACACATGCCCGCAGGATTTACATATTCATTTGCTTCAAGGTTAAATAAAGTATGTAATAACTCAACGATTAAAGAAGCACAAGAAGATGACATCTTAGAAAGTGGGCATATTTATATAGCACCTGGTGACTTACATCTTGAGGTTAAATTAAATAATGATAATAACTATGCTTGTACATTGAAGAATTATCCAAAAGTATCAAATCACAAACCTAGTGTTGATGTTTTATTTAAATCTATGTCAAAAATAGTATCATTCAATACAGTAGCATTTTTATTGACAGGTATGGGCAAAGATGGAGCACAGGGGCTTAAACTTATAAAAGAAGCCAATGGTATGACATATGGACAAGATGAAACAAGTTCTATAGTCTATGGTATGCCAAAAGTCGCATTTGAACAAGGTTTTGTTCAAAAACAAGTTAATGTAAGTGAAATTATTACACTTATTAATGAGATGGAGTAAGTATGTTAAAAGTACTAGTGATAGAAAAGTCAATAGAGTCTAGAATTGATGAAGAGTTACAAAAGACAATAAATGATTTGGAAGTGATTATTGCTTCTAATTATAAAGAGGGAATGAAATATATACTAAAGTATGGAACTCAAATAAGTCTTGCTTTGTTAAATGACAATATTACAGATTCTCATGACTCAACAATATTAGATGTTTTAGAAGTAAATAATATAAAAACGATCATAACTTGTGATAATATAAAAAACTTACCTACTGATATAATCCTGGCAAAAGAGTGTGTTGTTGATTGTATCGTTAAGTATGATAATAGTGGTATTAAAAATATTGTAAATTCTGCAAATAGAATTTTAAAAAACTTGGATAAAAATATTCTTGTGGTAGAAGATTCAAAAATACAACTTTCTGTGATAACTAAAATTCTGAAAAAAATGAATTTAAATGTAAGTACAGCGCATGATGGAAAAGAAGCATTAGAGATAATAGAAAATTTTGATAAAAAATTTGATCTTATTTTAACTGATTATTACATGCCAAATATGGATGGTCTTGCTCTTACATTGAAAGTTAGAGAAGAGTATGATAAAGATGAATTAGGCATTATTATTCTAAGTTCAAATAATCAACCAGAAATAGCATCTCAGTTTTTAAAAATAGGGGCAAATGATTTTATAAACAAGCCTTATAATGAGATTGAAGTATCAACAAGAATCAATTCAAATTTAGATTTAATTGAGTTGTTTACAAAAACAAAAGATATGGCAAACAAAGATTTTTTAACAGGTGCTTACAACAGAAGATATTTTTTTGAAACAGGTAATTTAATACTGAGTAAAGCAAAGCGAAATAATAGTAACCTTGCTTTAGCAATGATAGATATTGATAAGTTTAAAGATATCAATGACACTTACGGACATGATGTAGGGGATAGAGTGATCTGTGAAGTTGTAAATATTTTAAATTCGCATTTGCGAAATTCAGATCTTATGGCTAGGTTTGGAGGAGAGGAATTTTGTATAATTATAGATGATATTTCATCTGATGATGCTCATAAGTTATTTGAAAAAATTAGAGCGGAATTAGATGAACATGTAGTTGATACAGGCTTAGAAAAAGTATTTTATACTACATCAATTGGAATTTTCCATGGATTAGAAGATGAATTAGATAGTATGATTAAAGCAGCAGATAATGCATTGTACTATTGTAAAGAACATGGAAGAAATCAAATAAAGTTAGAACACTAACTTCATCATTTCTTTTGAAATTATTTTGCTAAAATAACTTTGTTTTTTCCACTGTTTTTAGCTTCATATAATGCTTTATCTGCACGAGCTATTGTGTGTTCTATATTATTGTCGTCTTTAAATGTGTCAAATTGAGCTACACCAAAACTAATTGTAAATTTTATTTTATATGATTCGGTTTCTATTTCTAGTTCTTGAACCATACTTCGTACATTTTCTGCAACTTTCATGGCATTTTGAGATGAAATCTCATGTAATAATAAAACAAACTCTTCACCACCGAATCTTGCTGCTATGTCACTTTTACGTATTAGTTCTTGAAGTTTATTTGCAACAGCTACAATGATTGTATCACCTGCTGAATGCCCATATGTATCATTAATACTTTTAAAGTTATCAATATCCATCATAACGATACTAAACTCTGAATTATTTCTAAGACTCATTGCAATTGCACGTGTTGATTCTTCTGCAAAAAATCGTCTATTGTATAGTCCTGTTAGGTAGTCTTTATGGGAAAGCTCTTGTAGCTCTTTATTTAAGTCATTAAGCTTTGCATTGGTTTCTGACAAAGAAGTATTATCATAAATAAAAATACACACTTGCTCTTTTTCAATATCTAATGGAACAATTGTCACATTTTGTTGCATTGAGGTGAATTGTGAATTTGTAATGTTGTTATAAGGGATATCAATTAAAAAATTATTTTGATCCATAGTGTAAAAAGTTGAATGGTTCGTAACGAGGACTGTTTTAATTCTTCTTAGTAGTTTTTGTTTATTTATATATGGATATAGTTCACACAGATTTTGTGTTAATACTTCTTTTTCTGATTTTCCAGTAAATAATTCGAGCCAATTATTCCATCCAATAATTGATAGGTCTTTTTCTAGAATAATTATTCCATTATCAACAGCATTAAAAATAATGTTATTTAATTGATTATTAGTATTCATCTAAAAACTCATTTAATTGTTGTTTTAAGTACTCAAAAGATTTTTTATGTTTCATAAATACTAATTCTGCATTGATGTTTTGATTTTCAAATTGTAAGTTTGTTGAAATAACAATTATACTTTCGTAGTTACATTCAAAGTCACAATCAAAATCTTTTTTAGAATTGATATAATTAATTGTAGGAGATGAAAAACCAATTTTTGTGTTTAATAGTGTGGCCAATTTAGATGATGCTGTTGATGATAAAATATTTGTAATTTCTAAAACAATATCTTCTATATCTTCTTGGTTTTGTTCATTTTCATCTAATCCAAATTCATTTGCTAAGTTTTTTGCAGATAAACTATCTATGATAAAGAGATTTTGTCCTGATAAACTTCCATTTATAAGTTGGTTTGAGATAAAAAATGTTTTATTATCTTTGAGTTTTAATAGTAGATGTTTTGTTAAATCTTCTGCAGAAATTGTTTTAATTGCTGGGATGCTTAATGTTGCAAAGCGATCTATAATTTTAGAAATTGCAGCAGTTGCAGAACCATATGAAATATTCATAAGTTCTTGTAAACAATCTTTTTCATCTCCTGTTAAAATTATTTCATCACTCATGATAATAAGTCCAGTTTTTCTAGCATTGTTTTGAGGTTATCCTCATTTACTGGCTTCTTTATGAATCCGATTGCTCCAGCATTTTTAGCTTTCTCTATAGCATGTTCTTGAATATCTGCACTTACTACTACAATATTAGCATGCTCATCTGCATCACATATTGCTTGCGTCGCTTCAAATCCATTCATAATTGGCATAGTTAAATCCATAAAGCATAAATCTGGCTGGTGTGTATTGTATAGTTCAACTGCTTCTTGTCCATTTGTAGCTTCAAAAACTTCAAATTCTTGAGAAATAATATTCTGTAAACTTTTTATTGTCATACGCCGAGCCATCTTTGAATCATCTATAACTAAATATTTCATCTACATTCCTAAAATTTTTAATAATACTAACATAAGTTCACTTATTTGTATATAGAAAAATAAAATAATTTCACAAAGATTTCTTAAAATTGAACTATTTCTTAAATATTTTACTAATAAATTATACAAGTTATAATAAAAGTAAATAAGTTATAGAATTATATTATAACCGTGAAATGATAACCTATGTTATTCAGGAGGAAGTTATGAAGAAGATGCGTGAATATCTAAATGAAAGTCCAACAGTATTTTTTAAATGTCTAAATAGTAATAGTTGGCCAGTAGAGTTTGTAACAACAAATTTAAAAGATATTTTTGGATATGAAAGAGAGGATTTCCTTTCTAAAAAAATGACTTTTCTTGATTTTATATATGAAGAAGATAGGCAAAATGTAATCAATGAACTATTAATAATATCAAAAACTGATAAGGAAAAATATGAGCTTCAACCCTATCGAGTAGTATCAAAAGACAATAAGATATTATGGGTAAAAGATATAACCAAGATTATCAAAAATGATAACGGAGAAATGACACATTATTATTGTTATATAACTGACATTACTATGCAAACAGAGATGATTGAAAAACTAAATGTTTCAGAACGTATTATCTCTACAATGTATGATAATTCATTTCAATTTATTGGATTACTAGAACCTGATGGGGTATTAATAAAAGCAAATAAAACATCACTAAATTTTATTGATAAAAATGAGGAAGATGTAATTGGAAAGAAATTCTGGGATTGTCCATGGTGGAATCACTCTCAGGATACTCAAAAAACATTGAAAAGTGAAATTATAGAAGCTTCTAAAGGAAAGTTTATACATACTCAAAAGGTTCATATAGATAATCAAGGAAATAAAATATATGTTGATTTTTCAATAAAACCTGTTTATAACTCAGACAATGAAGTGATTTATCTTATTCCTGAAGGTAGGAATATAACACAAAGTGTGCTTAATCAAAAACAAATCAGCAGATATCTAAATATAATTAATGACCATGTATTAGTTAGTACCACTGATCTTGAAGGAAAGATAATAAAGTTTAGTGAAAAGTTTCAGAAATTATCAGGATTTAGTAAGTCAGAATTATTAGGAAATAGACATGATATTATGAAACATAAGGATAATGATGACCAAATATATAAGGAATTATGGGAAACAATAACTCAAGGAAAAGTTTGGAAAGGAGAGCATCGAAATGTATCGAAAAATTCAGATGTATTTTGGGTTGAAAATATAATAACTCCAAATTTTAATGATCAAGGTGAAATAGAAACATATACTTCAATATATAATGATATTACATCAAAAAAAGAAATTGCAGAATTGTTGATCATAGATGTCTTAACAAATATCTATAATAGAAGGCACTTCAATAATATATTTAAAAATGAACTAAAACGAAGTAGAAGACATGGGTATAATTTTGTTCTGATGATTATTGATATTGATTATTTTAAACAATATAATGATACTTATGGTCATCATGGCGGTGATTTGGCATTGTTAGGAGTTGCAAATAGTTTAAATAATTCTTTACATCGACCAGAAGACTTTGTATTTAGACTTGGTGGAGAAGAGTTTGGTATTATTACATCTAATATATCACATGAGGGTATTATTCAGTTAGGAAATTTATTACGTGTAAATGTTGAAAATCTCCATGTAGAGCATGCAAAAAATGATTGTTCTGAGTATTTAACCATTTCTGTTGGGATAAAAAATGTTTTAATTGATTGCTATTTAGATTATGAAGATATATATAAACTAGCAGATGATGCATTGTATCAAGCTAAAGAACAAGGAAGAAATAGGGTAGTGATTGCTAGATAACAAGGAAAGTAAACACTATTATATTATTAATCAATTTATCTTTAAACTTAAAGCAACAATTAAAAGTTAGATGTGTAGAATAAAAAAAACATAAGGATTTTTAATGTCAACCGTAATTTTATTTATCACGTATATTCTAGTTTCAATGATATTCACATGGAAATTTGTAGATTTTATCAAACGAAAACAATGGGATATAAAAAGTGCTCGACTATTGCTTGCTATTTTTATAGGGATAATTGGACTATTATTATTAGCTGTTCGTGTGGCTATTTTAGGGGGAATAGAAGATGGTGAAAAAAATGTAGTTAGTTTAACTTTGATTTTGGGTACTGTTATAATTGTTATAATTGTATTATTATCTCTTGCTGTAATGAATCTAGTAAGAAAAATGAAATATATGCAAGTAACATTTAAAATACCTATTAATGACCCTTCAAAAGGATCTCTTTCTGAAGAGCGAATGACATGTTTAGTAGATAGAGATCAAGTGTTAAATGTACAAAAAATATTTTCTAATCCTGACAAAAAAAAGAAAATCAAAGATCATAAAAATTCATATGAAATAATTGAGTAAAATTTAAAACAGATGATTTTATAGAGGAAAGTAAAGGTGATTAGCTTAATATAATAGTTATAAATTTTTATATAAAAAAAGGGAAGAGGTTTTAAACCTTTTCCCTTTTTATTTAATAGGTATAAATAAACACATATTTATACTATTTACTATGCAGTAAATTATTTTTTAATTAGTATTTAACAATGTTAATTATAAGTAATCCTCGTCATTTACACCTCCTAATTGTTTATATAAGAAATTGTAGCACGAATGTATATAAAAAAATAATTAAATTAGACATTAAGAATATTATTTAAGTTAAATTTATGTTTTGGATTGTTTTTGTTGTGGCAGAGAGTAGCGGATTCGAACCGCTGGAGGTATGACCCTCGCCGGTTTTCAAAACCGGTACGTTCGACCAACTCTGTCAACTCTCTACATGTATAAGTGTTATTATATTTAGTAATTATAATAGTGGTGCGAATGGTCGGAATTGAACCGACACTCCGAAACCGGAATTGGATTTTAAGTCCAACGCGTCTACCTATTCCGCCACACTCGCATGT